>Ga0214172_1000010_pt1 | contig 140697 bp, 127 predicted proteins | sample TroBogEpilimnion_29_FD_153010 | JGI IMG/M metagenome (GOLD analysis project Ga0214172, IMG submission 153010) | Freshwater microbial communities from Trout Bog Lake, WI - 12JUL2007 epilimnion | ecosystem: Environmental > Aquatic > Freshwater > Lake > Epilimnion/Euphotic zone | place: Trout...
GGCCAATAATTCTCGTTCGTGTGGTTCGTTCCTTTCGTGGTTAAAAATTCCGGATGCCCGTTTTGGCTTCGGCCTTCTGTCTTCTGGCTCCTGACTCCTATTTTAAACAGGTTTCAGATTTCAGGTTTCAGGTTTGTCTTCCGGCGTTTCCGCTTTCCGCTTTGCCCCCAATCCTCCCCGCCCAGATCGTCCACGACACCGCCAACTGCCCGGGCAAACCCGTCATCGCCCAGCGCCATCGGCTCCGGCGACTGGTGATTAGGCGGCTCGATGCTTCTTAACTGGCTCAACATGATTTGTGGCTTGGTTGCTGGTTTTGTTGGGCCAGATTTCTGGCCATATCCAAATCTGAATGGGCAAAGTCGCAACATCTAAAGGAACCGTCAAAAGAGTCCAGCAATAGTAGGCTGGATGCGGCTTTTCGTCTCCTGGAGCATCTGACCAATATATCTGTCGGCCTTTGGCTCGCTGAACAGTCAGGCATGTCATGCAACCACTAGAACTGATTAGCAGCGCAATCAGTAAAATGGTGCTGATATATTTCATGGTGACGCAAGCCGCCTAACGAAAGCTGAGCCACCGCCGACTCGCGGCGTGAACCGCGATAGCGGAACTGACCGCGCCAACGGCGGTTAGGGGCTCCGGCGACTGGTTGAACCCAGCCGCTGCGCGGCGGACCTGGCGGAGGTTTTGAGATCCTTTCGCGATCATCGGTTCGGGTGGTGATCAGTTTTTTAATATGGCGGCAGGTGTGATTCCGCACTCACGGGCACACTCGCCGCCTATGATTGATACGCCATCCCTCGCAAAGTTCAGCGCGTTTGTCCAACTCAAAGATTTTCGCGCTCCCACCAAGAAAGAATACGTCCGCTACGTCCGCCGGCTGGGCGACCATTACCAGTGCGATCACGCGACGCTCACCGAGGATCAGGTCCGCGCCTATTATCTGGAACTACGGCAGGTGCGGAAGTTTGGCGCTTCCGCCATGAAGGTGGCCAAGTGCGCCCTGCGGGCCTCCTTCCAGGACTGCCTCCACATCACCGGCTGGACGGTGTTCGGCGAACTCCGCATCGGCCCCCGCGAATGTTCACCCCGGATACGGACAAATTTTCCAACCAACCTTCATAAAACGAAACCCAAAACCTTTAGCGCCTTTGAAACCGGCAGCCTCGCCGATTGGGTCAACCATTCCGTGGAACTGCCCGGCTTGGGAAAAATCCCCGGGAAACTTTTCCTCAAGGAACATCGCGGACTGACCGGCTGAGAAATTTCCATTAAAGCCGTTAAGCCGGGTGAGGTTTGGCCGGTCAACCACACACACAAGGAAAACGAGGAGATTTATTTCTTCATCCACGGCAGCGGACAGATGCAAGTGGACGGAGAGACGTTTGATGTCCGCGAGGGCACGGTGGTGAGGATTGATCCGGCTGCCGCGCGGGTTTGGCGGAACAATTCCAAGCAAATGCTCGTCCATTTGGTGATCCAGATGCGAGCGGGGTCGCTCCGGCAATACGGCGTGGGCGACGGGGAACTTGTTCCCGGCACCGTATCCTGGCCAATTTGATGAGCACCAAAAGCAGATTGACCAAAAAAAGTTCAAACCAAGTAGCGACAAGAACCCGCGTCCGCCATTGCCACCGTTCACTGAAGAAACCGCACGCCAGAAAGTCCAGGCCGCCGAAGACGCCTGGAACAGTCGCGATCCCGAGCGCGTGTCACTCGCCTAAACCAAGGACACCGAATGGCACAACCGCACCGAGTTCCTCCACGGCCGGGCGGAGGTCGTGGAATTTCCGCGGCGCAAGTGGAGCCGGGAACTGAACTACAGGCTTAAGAAGGAAGTGGGGGGGGGCGAGGCAACCGCATGGCGGTGCGCTTCGAGTATGAATTTCACGACGACGCTGGCCAGTGGTACCGCGCCTACGGCAACGAGCTTTGGGAATTCGAGGATCTCGGCTCCATGAAGTTCCGTTACGCCAGCATCAATGATTTGCCCATTAAAGAAGCGGATCAAAAATTTCGCTGGGAAAGAAAAAGTCGATGGTGGCTAAAATAATGCAAGCATTCGGAAAATTCACTTTAGACCACTTTACCCCACAATAGGCACGAGGGTTCGATTCCCTTCACCCGCTCCAATGTTTGCAAGGGTTTCGTAACGCCAGCCGGTTTTTGCATCAGTTTTGCATCAGCGCGGAACTTCCCGCCGCCTGACATTTTTCCGCGCCCTCGACTTTTCTCCGCCGTGCCTTTTCTTTCCCGCCCGCGCGGGCGTGGAAATCTTTCTAACCGCGCCGACACCAAAAAACCGTAAAACTATTTATGGCCATTGGTATTTCTTCCAAGGAGAGAAAACCGGTTGCGACCGTGACGGTCGGATCGGTTGCCATTTCAATTTACGCCGCGCCCGTCACGGTCAGGGCGGCAACGCCAGCGGCGGCAGATTCAAGCAGCGCGGCCAGCGCCACTGAATCCAAAACCTATCAATCGTTTCAGGTTGCGCACTATGAAGGCGCACGCCGAATTTTGCAGCGGCGCAACACGCTGGACAAGGCGAAGGCGCTCGCCAAGGAAATCGCCAACCGCTTGAGCCGCGACGGTGCCCGTGCGCAATACCTCACCGAGAAAGACCGGCGCGTGCTGATTCTGGCGCAGACCACCACCGCGCCGCTGGGCTTGGAGGTGGACGAGGTTTGCCGCCGATATGCCGAATTTCAGGCGCGGCTTACGACCGGCACGCTGGACGAGGCGGTCAGCTTCTATCTTGCCCACGGGCAGCGCGTCCGCCACGGCGCGACCATCGAGAGCGTTTACGCCGAATACTTGGAGCACCTCGTCAAGCGCGGCGTCGGCCATTACCACTTGCGCGACACCAAGCGGTATGTCGGGGGCTTCGTTGATGCGTTTCCGGGTTTGATCAGCGCCGTGCAGACGACCGGCGTTGATGCTTACCTGACGCGGCTCGGCGGCGGCAGTGCTCGCAACAAGAACAACCATCGCCGCGCCATCATTTCATTTTTCAACTTCGCCCAGGAGAAAGGATTTTTGCCGCACGGCATCATTCATGCCGCCGCCGCCACGACCGACTATCGCGACGCGCGCAGCCAGATTACATCCGAGCAACAGGCGCTGGACTTGCTCCAGCCGACCGACATTTATTCGCCGGAAGAAATGCGGAAGATTCTGGCGGCAGCGGATGACAGTCTCCGCGCCACGCTGGAGATCAAAGCGTTCAGCGGCGTGCGCACGGAGGAAATTGTCCGCCTGTGGTGGGTGATGGTGGCCGAGGCCGAAGGTTGCTTGAAGGTGCCCGACGCCGTTGGAAAAATTTCCGCGCGGCGCGTGCCGCTGCTGCCCAACCTGCAAACGCGGCTGGCGAAATACTCCGCCGAGTTGAAACGCGAACGGATTTCGGCGGACTTGCCCAGCGCAAATTCGCTGACGCGCGCTTGGGCGCGCATCGCCGCGAAAGCCGGAGTAACTTACAAGCGCAATGCGTTTAGAAATTCCTACATCACATACCGGTTGATTCTCACTGACGACATTTCCAAGGTGGCCGAGGAGTGTGGCACCAGTGCGAAGATGATCCGTAAAAATTACCAGTCGCGGGCGCACATTTCCCGCGCCACAGCCGAGGAGTGGTTTGCGCTATGAGTTCTTCCCCGCGCCAATGGGAAAAACTCGTCCCGATCAAAAATACAAAACGCACTACAATTTTATTGATGAGTAATTTATTCGGAAAAATTGAACCGGGAGCCATCCCCGTCACGGCGGACAAGCGCGGCTTGGCGGGGCGTTACATGGTTGGCGTTAGGACGATTGAGGAATGGCACGGCAGCGGAATCATTCGCGGCACGCGCCAGGGCAAACGGATTTTTTTCGATGTCGGCGATTGCGACCGCCGCTTGCTGCAATTCAGAAACCAGAAGGAGACTTATGCAAACAATTGAAAACGCCGCATTAGATCGGTGTTTTGCCGATAAACGAACCTTGGCGGAACGCTACGGCGTCAGCCCACGAACCATCACCAATTGGATGCGAGCGGACTTGCTCGCGTTCTTCAAAATCCGCCGCGTGGTGCGTTTCGATGTCGCCGCCTGCGATGCCGCTTTGCGGCAGCACGGATTCACCAACAACTTTTAATTTATGCAACTCGAAATGCACTCCCACGACGGGCTTCAGCCGGAAGGCCAGAAGCGAAACCAAGATCAACCTGTTCCCGACAAGGCTTTGCCGAAGCCGGAGGTGACAATCACAAATCCAATCGTCAAAGCTCAAATGCCCGGCCCGAAGCCGCCGAGCTTGGCGGTAGCCGACGCAGTGGACAAGTGGGTCAAAGCTCACAAGTTGATTCAGAATCCGTCACAGCCGGGCATGGTCGAGCTTTCCGCCCAGCATCGCCATTTCAACATTGGCCAGATTGACTTGCTCCGGCCAACGGTCTATGGAGGCGCAGCCGCCATCATCTTCCGTTATCAGGATCGCACGACCGGCCAGGTTCAGGTGGTCATCATCAAGTTGGATCAGCGCGACCATGCCATCCCGCTGGCGCGGGCGATAGCGTGGCGGCGCATCCAGTTGTTTCCTTACGGTCAGTTCATTCAGGGCACGGACAGCGATTTGACCGACTGCCCGCCCTTCAATGCCGGGCAGTGTGTGGATAATTATTTCCGGCAACGCTGGCTTGCCGATGCCAACGCGAAGCTGGCAGCCGACCGGGCGGCGGTTGCACAGCCTTTGGAAAAAGCGACCAAGAGAATTGCCGAGTTGGACGAACGCGCCAGCATTGATGAGTTACAACGCAACGCAACCTTGACCACGTTGATCGAAACTGAGACGAAGCTTAAGTGGGAACATGACCGTGCGGAATTTCTCAACCGCATGATTTATTGGCTCACCGGTTTTTTCATCATCATTATCATCATCATCTTCGTGGTGCATCGCCTATGGCCTCAACACTAAAAACCCCGATGGCGAGCATAGTCGTGTGGCCACAGGCCACACGACGCTCGCAAGGAGGGTGTCCCCTCCTTGACCTCCCATGAAAACCCGCCGCCAGCACGTTTTGAAAATCCGCCTTTCCGACTCGGAGCGGGCGCATTTCCAAAGCGTGTTCCCACGGCGGGCGCTCGGAACTTCGTTGCGGGCGCTTGCGCTCGGTCAGCCGTTGCCACGGCGTAACGAAGTTGCCGACAGTAAGCGCGATGTCACGCGGCACCTCGCGCGCATCGGAAACAACCTGAACCAGATCGCGCACGGCTTCAATCGCGCCGCCCTGACCGGCGAGCGGATTGACGCCGTGAGAATCGCGGTCGAGTTGGCCGCCATCCGCGCGGCGATGGAGGCGTTATGGTGATCAAGATGCTCGGCGGCAAACGCGCTTCCATTCGTTACCAGTTGCAGAACCCGACCGCGCGTGTCTTGCGCGGCGATCCGGCTATCACGCAACGGTTGATTGACCAGTCGAAATTCTCGCAGAGATACTGCGGCATCGTCTTGAGCTTCGAGGAAAACATCACGGATGCAACGGCAACGGCCATCCTTGATGACTTCCGCAATCTTTTGTGCGGTGGACTTGAAAAAGATGCGTTGGATGTGTTGGTCGTCGGCCATACCGACAAGGTTCATCCGACGACCAAGGCCGTCCGGCCTGACTACCACATCACCGCCGTTGAAACCGATTTACACACCGGCAAGCACGTCACCATTTATCACCACCGCCGCGACCACGATTTATTTTACGCATGGGAGCGCATGACCAACATCAAATACGGCTTGAGCCGCCCCGACGACCCCGCGCGGCGGCGCACGATCAACATCGGCAAAAAACTCGGCCAGAGCCGGAAGGATTTGCTCGCCGAAGTGGACGCGGCGGTTTGCGGCGAGGTGAAGGCCGGGCGCATCGCCGACCGCGCCGATGTTGTCCGGTTTCTTGAGCAGGCCGGATTCACCGTGCCGCGTCAGGGCGACAATTATCTCACGATTGCCGACCACGAAGGCAATCGGACGCGGTTGAAAGGATTATTTTATGAACGCGAATTCAGTCGCCAGCGACTTGAAGCTGGCCCAACAGCAGCGGGAACAGGAGGCGCGGACGAACTCCGAACGGCAACAGACCGAGTGGCAGAATTATTTGCGCGCCGAGTCGCAACTTTTCAAAAACTTTATCGCCGGGGCGGAAAGCCGGTGTCGGAGGTTGATGCTGCTGGCGCTGGCGGTGTTGCTGGCATCGGCCTTGATGTTGACGGCGGCATGGCGCACGGCGCGGGCGGAGTCGCAGCTTCACCAGTTGCAGACGGAGATCATGCAGAGCGAGGACAAGCTGGCGAAGTTGCGCGCCGCGCAATACGTCCCCGTCGGCCAGCCCGTCCGCACCCAGGGCAGAACTTTTATAGAAATCGAAAACGCGGAGTGATTTATGAAAAACGATCATCAGCCAGAATTAACGCAGATGTTGTTGCGCACATTGGAAGAATTGTTGCGCGATCACGAACGGCAACAGCAGGAACAACGACAATTTTTCGCGCAGCAGCAGCGGCAATGGGAACAGCAGGTGGCGGACTTGCGGCGGCAGTTGGAGGCTTTGTCGGCATCGTTGCAGCCGTTGACCGCGCAACTCGATTTTGTCAGTTCCCTTTACAGTTCCTTGCCCAAGTCCTGATTCACGAAATCCAGCGGCGGCAATCTTCACCACATCCCGCCCAGCCAATCATGCCGCCGCCAAGATTCACGCCGCCAGCCATCAAATGATCTTGTCAGGGATTGGCCAGCAGCTTGTCATAGTCCGCCCGGAAACTTCGATAGCACTGCACCGCCCGCTTTTCCCAATCCCGCCCAAGCGCATCCGGGTATGGCTGGCAAAATGTTTTGTCAAGGTGTGTGGCAAACAAGCCTCTCACCTGTTTTTGGACTGCGGCGCTTTTTATGCCAAGACACGCTGCCGTCATCCGGCTGACGGTCATCGCGTAGCGTTCCATCGACACAATCTTGCCGGTGTTCCTCCGCGTATAGACGGCAGGTTTACCGGTGATTTCGTCGGCATAGGCGACGACCGTATCCGAATCAATCATCACCAGCCTTTTGTCCGGCGTGAACAAGTAGTTTGAATCCCGGATGTCCCAAAAGGCCGTGCCGACCGCCCACAGCGGAATGACGATTTGACCGAATAGGTCATCCAGCATTTTCAAAACATCACCCCGCTCGATTTTGCCTTTAAGCATATCTTCCAGCGTTTCACCCTCGATCCATTCTTGAATGAGGAAGTCGTAAGCCGCGCCATCGGCGGCCACTTCGTTTCCGGCGTGAAATACCTCTTGGACATATTCACTTGGCAGGCCGGGCAAATGTTTTCTTAACTCATTGTGAAACTTGACCAACCGGGGTGATTCCTTGCGCGTGTCCTCGTTGGTCTTGAAAATTTTCAGCGCCAACTTTTTCCCCAGCTCGGAATACTTGTGCCGGATGTCCGGGTTGATGCTGATCACCGTTGCCGCAAACCGTCCGGGCGGATGCGCAACGCCCCAGCAAGTTTTGGCATCCGCCTTTGAGAGTCCCAAAATTTTCACGCCCAGCCGTTCAATGATTTCCTTTTCCAAAGGAATCATTCGCGTTTGGTTGACTTCCATCCACCGGTAACGGTCGTAATAATCACGCCAGTTCAGCTTGAGCTTGGGCACGATGTTGGTCGGGTCTATGCCTTGCAGCAAAAACGCAATGACCATGCCGTGACCAAAGGAATGTTCCGCGCGCACGCAATCTTCCGGTGTCATTGGCGTCCGCAGCGACGCCCAATCGTAGCCGTCACGGTCAAAAATTCTCAAATCGCAGCCCGGCTTGCCATCTCGGCTGGAATACGCTTCCCGCAGCAGCTTGAAGCCGCGCATTTTTACGACCTGTTCCCCGTAAAGCGTGGCGTAGATATGTTGTCGGGCTTGGACGGAGTCCAAAATCTTCCCGCCCCAATACCAGAACGCAATTTTTGAACCCTTTGGGAACGGATGCCGAACCGTCATCTTGGGCGATTTGCCTTTGGCCGGCTTGACATCAAATTCCGGGTGATCATACCGATAGCAGGGATTGTTGTAGGCCGCATCCCGCCAGGCAAACCAAGCCTCGGATGGAAACGGTTTGCCATCCGCATCGGTGGTAATGAATCGTTTGCTGACATCTTCCAGCTTGCCGGTTTCTTCGTTGATGATTTCCCGATAGACTTTGGAAAATTGCCAAGCGACCTCGATGCTAACTGCCGTCACAGTTCCCCATTTACCACCGCGTTTCTCGCGGTAGCAACCCACCGGGCCAAGCAGCATCGGTGACAATTCACGGAAAAATGGATCGGTGCTCTCACTGGTGACGTTGGCGCAAAAGGGTTCGCTTCCAGTGATGGCTTTTCGCTCGGCAGTCCACTTTTCAAAATCTGTCCAATAGCATCGCTCTCCATCCGGCACGTCCTTTTCATTCATTCGCCCATATAGATGAATTTGCGGGTGCGGATTCTTCGCCGGGCGGTGCGGATTAACAAAGGCGGCTAAATTCAATTCCGGTTCCGGCACGATGGTCTTGTCAGTCGCGGCCTTTTCCAGTAAGCGCACGACTTCTTCTTTGTTGTTCCCGGCGGCGAACGCTTTCAAAATTTCGATCCAGCCCAGGAAATCCTTCAAATCAATTTTTATGTTTTCAGGTGGTGCTGGCTTGGTTTTCGCCGTGAGGGGTGCAATTACCGCCGCTGCTTCCCGAATCGCCTCCGCGTTGAGCGCCATTTCCCCCTTGTTTTTTAATACCAATTTTAATACTTCCAGACGCTTTTCAGGCTGCTTGATACGCGCCAGTTCGCGCGCCTGAGCTTCGTTCTGGGGCACCAAAATTTCTCCAATTGGAGACTTTTGCCCGGCTTTACCATCGGCTCCTTGCAGTTTTTGGAGATCGGCGATGACTTTCGCCGACGCAAGCATCCGGTAGCTATGCGCCCGCCCGAAGTCAAATTTCACCCGGCAATACGTTTCAAAATCGCCATATTCTACAAACAGCTTCTCATCCTTGATTTTTTTTAGCGCCAGCACAACATCCACGAACTGTTGCAGGTTGGCCTCAATTACAGCCTCGCATTCAGCCAGCAATACCTTTTTGTCACCGTCGAGCTTTCCTTTTTCTTTTACCGGCGGCAGCACTTCCAATTTGCTGCTGCGAATCGGGGAGCCGTGCTTGCCGTTCACCGGCAAAGCCGAACGGCCGTTCGTTGAATTATTTTTGCGCCGGGCAGATGCCCGCAGTTTGGACTCTTGAATTGTTTTCATGGTGGCAGCGGATAGGCACAACCCGCTGTCGTATAAGCATTTTTTAAGCCGAATGGCAACCCCAGATCGCCCGCTTGTCTTCTTTCGGTTTCGCGATTCGGCGGCGCAGCTTTGCCCCTCCTCAAGACAACAGTCCTCCTGTTTTCAGGACAATCCGTTGACGGCCGTTAAAATTTCGGCTGAATCCTACTTATCAAGGATTGGACAGCCGGAAGAACAAATTCCCTGTTGGCGAGGTGAGGGTGATGCTGTTCGTGCCGTTCGCCGTGGTGATGCTGTAGCCGCTGGTCGCCCAATTGTTGACCGACGCGAGGTTCGCGCTTTGCTGCAAGGTATAGCTGCCGGTGTTCGGCCATGACACGGTGACGGTGCTGCCGGCATGGGTGATGATGAGATTGGGCAAGCCCGCCGTTTGCACCACGTTGATGAGACTCCAATAGCCGCCGCTCACGGAATACTGGCCGGAACTCATGGCCATGCTGGCGTCTGGCTGGCCGATGGTGCCGCTCACGGAATACTGCCCGTTGGTGCTGGTGCCGCCGCCGCCGGCGATCTTATGCCAGTCCACGGAGTAGCTTTGGGCGTGAAGTGTGGGCAATGCCAGCAGCAAGCCTGCAAGTATCAGGCAAAGTGTTTGGATTCTATTTTTCATATTTTTAATAAATTCCAGTTAAGCTGCAAATCGTCACCGGGGCGTTCGCAGACTGCCTGCTACCGGCCCCGATGATTCCTGTTTATTCGTTCCCCGAAATGGACCGCCGGGAAACAGGCTGCGTCCGGTGGGCTTTCGCTCGGGACACTGCGGAAGTCCGTGGACTCGCGCATTCCGCCCGCTCGAAGCGGACAGGTGTTGCCACCCGCCCCCTCCCGAATCCCCCTCACACAACGGAACCCGATATTGTTGTTGGCGTTGTTCGGGTTGTTGTTGTTGCGATTGGCGCAACGCGCGTTGTTGGCGTTGTTGTTCCAATTGCCGCCGCGCAACACACGGTTGCTCACGTTCCGGTCGCACCCAAAGCATATTTTAATTCCTGTTTTATTTTTTCAACTAGCGCGCCGCAATCGGCCTGCACATCCAGCAACTTGTTTTCAATCCGATCGCCCAGCACAAATTTCTGGTCACGCGGAAATTTGTTCAGTTGCGGGATGAGGTAAAGCAACAGGTCTTGCAGCTTCGTCAGTATGTTATCGCTTTCGGCCATGTCTGTTTTCTAAAAAAAATTCCGCCGCTGCGCGGAGCTAATTTTCTTTTACCACGCTTTTCACCATGACTCCACGCTCTCTCATTCAAAAGCGTTAAAGAGTAAAAAGATAAAAATTAAAGCCCCCTCACACAACGGAACCCGATATAGTAGTTGGCGAAGTTCGGGACGTAGGCGTCGGTGCGATTGGCGCAACGCGCGTAGTTGGCGTAGTGGTCCCAAGAGCAGCCGCGCAACACACGGTTGCTCAACGGGCCGACAGGGCCGGTTGGATTCGTATTGCTTGGTTGACCATAAGGCGTCCCATACCAATCCCAACACCATTCAAGCACATTCCCCGCCATGTCATTTAACCCATAGCCGTTCGGCGCAAATGACCCCACCGGACTCGTCGCCGGTGACGTGCCACCCACACTCCCGACCGTGTTATATCCATTCGGCCCCAAATCGTAGGTGTAGCTGGCGGTCGCGCCGTAGTAGTTGGCCAGGCTTTCATCAATGTTGTTGCCCCACGGAAACCGCTGCCCGCTCAAGCCGCCCCGCGCCGCCTTTTCCCATTCCGCCTCCGTGGGCAGCCGATACCCATTGGCGGCGGGATTCATATAAACCGTATAACTTTCCAAGTTGGTGTAAATATGCGTGTAGCCCGCATCCGTGTAATACACCGGCGTGCGACCCGCCTGCTGGGAACGCGCATTGCACCACTTCACACAATCAAACCAGTCCACGGTCTGCACCGGGTTGTTCGCCGCCTTGCCCGCACCGGCATCCGCAAAACCATAGCCGGCCTGGTTCGTCGCCCAATAATAAACCGACTTCCATTGGCTGTAAGAGACCAGATTCACATCCATGTAAATCGCGGACACCGTGATACTGATGGGCGTGGCGTCACTCGCGCCATCCAGATTGTCGCCCATGCTGAACGTTCCCGCCGGAATCAGCACCATGCCCACGGGCGGCGTGGCCGCCGCAGCGATGCCCGTCAACCCCGCGCCGCTGCCAACGAACGCCGTGGCCGTGACCGTGCCGGCGGAGAAATTACCGCTGCCATCGCGTTTCACGATCGTGCTGGCCGTATTGGCGCTGGTCGCCGCGTTCGCCAACAGTTCGGCGCTGTGGACATTGGCGGCAGAGGAGGTGCCCACCGTGCCCACCACCGTCGCGCCCTGCGTGCCGGTCACGTCACCCGCGAGCGTGCCGGAGAAATTATTCGCGGTGGTCGCGGTCGTGGCACTGGTTGCAGTCGTCGCCGTGCTGGCATTGCCGGTGAACGTGCCCGTGAGGTTGCCGGAGAGATTCAGGCCGCTCGCGCCATTGGTCACGACGCTGGCGGGCAGTTGCGCCGGGGAGAGTTGGCCGGTCACGTTGGCGGCGCTCACATTTAATCCGGTCAACGCCGAGCCGTTGCCGGTAAAGGTGGCGGTAATCTGGTTTGCCGTATTCGTGGCGATGAGGACGCCATTGAAAAGGTTCGAGGCGGTAAAGGTTTGGTTGGTGGTAAGGTAGGCCAGATTCGGCACCAGCGGTCCCGCCGGGCCGGTTGCGCCCGTCGCGCCGTTGAGTCCGTTCGTGCCATTCACGCCGTTCGTACCGGATGGCGTCAGGGCATAGAGCGCATACGGCACCGGGGTCAGCGGCTGGCGCGGCGTCAGGAGGCCAAAAGCGGCCACGCTGCCGTTGGTGCGCACGCCGATCTCCAGCCAGCAGTTTGTGCCGTTGAACACGCCGGAGCCAAAATCAATCGCCGTCGTGAACAGGCCGTTGCTCACCGCAGTGGCGCTGTTCGTCACCGGCCCGGCGACGGACACACCGGTGGTGTTGGTGTAATACAGCGAGAACGTGAGGTCGTAATTGCCGCTGGCGGGATTGCCGCCATCGTTCAACCGGCCCTGGTAGGTGAACGCCGTGCCTTGGGCGTCAACGTGATTGGTGAGGAGGCTGCCTAGGGCAGCAACAATGACGGCAAGGATTGAATTTCTCATGTTATGATTTCCGTTGGCCGTGATCGCCTTAATTGCTGAGCTGGTGTCGCCAAAATTGGAGGTTCACGGCCTTGAAACCGGAAATCTTGCAACGACTCTATTCCAACGCATTAGCCCCCATGAGTCAAGATAAATCGCAATTTATTTTGAGCTTAGTATAGCAAGATTTGTCTATGGCTTCTTGGTTCCAGCGGCCCATGCCCGCCTGCTCGCGCTCCGCTTCGTTTCGTTCCGCAATCTGAATCCGGCGGAGACAGGCTTTTTCCCGCTCGGTGAGCGCGGACTGTCACGGTGAAACGCTAACGCTGCCATTCACCGTGCCCGCCCGCCCTTAAACCGCGCACCCAGCCGACCGCGCACGAAATACGCCAGCTACTTTGCCGGCGACATCAAGCCCGCTTGAGGAGGATTTTTGATTCTGACTTCACAAATTAAATTCGACTTGGCAACATTCGGCATGACCACATGCGTTTCATGTCTTCACAGTTTAACCGAGGTTAGACCCCACGGAGCAAAGCGGTTTTTTTGCGTGTTGTCGCAAAACCGCAAAATGGTCGGACTTGATGAGATACCAGTAGAGCGGAGTTTTTCCTGCCGCCGCTACAAACCCCGTCCCCGGAATAAAAAATCCCGTGTGCGCCCAGGCCCAATGTATTTAGCTCCTTTGAAGGTGTATCCAAAACTCTACACCGATCCACCAATGCCTGGAACCAAGTATGCCTCAACGCCTACGGCGGGCAGACTGTGACCTTTCTGCTGCCGCTTCGCTCGGCTGAAAATCACAGACTGCCCGCCGCAAAACCGGCCTGACTCCGTCCGGATCAGACCGCTTCACTTCACTTCTCTGCGCGTGACCACGCGACCTCTGCCCGCCTGCTCGCGCTCCGCTTCATTCCGTTCCGCAATCTGAATCCGTCGGAGACAGGCTTTCCCCGCAGTGTGAGCGCAAACTGGCATGGCAAATTGCTTTTGCATTTGCCCCGCCAGCCCGCCCTCACACCGCCCCGATTTTTGTCTGACATCCGCCGGTTTGATTTCCGCTGCGCTGCACGCAAACCAGCGGAAGTCAGAGCCGGCTAGACTTGAGCCTTTGGCGACTCTGCGAGGCTAGAGGATTTTTGTTTAGTGTTTTTGACATGGCGCGTTTTTTTAGAAGGGACGCCGCCGAGGTCTCTCCGCCTGCCGCTTGCTGCTCCGCCATCTTTTTCAAACTTTTATTTCCCGCTATCGCGCGGCGCTTTTTTTCCGGCGACGAAAGGCATGGGCCACGCCAGCGACTCGGCTATCAGGTAACGCCGAAACTTTCGCTGTCATGCCCCATGCACGCCGGAAAAAAACCGTAGTCAGTTCAAAAAATGTCTCCGCGATGGGTGAAGCAAGCGGCACACGGCGAGACACGGACGGCGATTATCAAAAAAAAAGCTTTATGAAAAACAAATCTCAAGTTGAAGCAGCGGCTCCAGCAAACGCCGTCCAGCAATCATCAATCGGAGCGGAAAAGCAACGGGCATTCGTCAAGCACAACGCGAACCGCGAATTGCGGACGCAGAAAGTTTTGGATTTGTTGAAGGCGCAACTGCCCCGCCAATACGAACTGGCGGAGATTGTCGGCAAGTGGGTTTGGATTGATTTTCCCGCCGCCAGCCACCGCGCCGCCGCGAATACGCTCTGGCGTTTGGGCTTCCATTGGAATCAACGCCGCTGCGTCTGGCAGCATCCGTGCGGAGCTTGTGCGCCTTACGCCGCGCATCCCGCCGACCCGCGCACGAAATACGGCAGCTACTTCGCCGCCGACATCAAACCCGCCTGATTTATGATTTTGACCTCACAGATGAAATTCGACTTGGGGCAGTTGGTCATAACGCCCGCCGCCCTAGAAGCCGTTCCCGCCGATGACATTTGCAACGCCATCAATCGGCATATTTGCGGTGACTTTGGCGACCTTGACGCCGCCGACCGGAGAGAAAACGAACTGGCGCTCCGCGCTGGCTTGCGCTTGCTTTCGGTTTATCACGCCACCAACGGCACCAAGTTTTATGTGCTGACCGAGGCTTGCCGCACCATCACCACAATTCTTTTACCGTCCGATTACTAATCCGCATGAGCCAGAAATTTTTGATTCCGATCTCGCATATTCGCCGGACTGTGCTAACTTCGCACCAACGCGCAACGGCGGGAAATGCCGTGGGCAGTTGCATCAATTTGCATCAGCGTTCAGTCGCCGCCGTGCTTTTTGATGCGGGAATGTCGAGGTTAGAAAGTTCGGAATGCAGTGTTATTGAGCAATTTAGCGAATTATGAAAATTTACAGCCATGATTCGATTCCCTTCACCCGCTCCATTCGATATAACAGGCTACCGCCAAAAAGGGCGACGATATTCCACGTCGATTATCGGAGCCCACTTAACAATCGGAAATCAGGCCCCAAAACCCGTTTTCAGAATCGCACCCTGAGATTCACCCCGCCGCCAGCATTGAGTGTTTCGCTATTTTGCACATAGAATCCATCCGTCTTCAAATTATCGTAACTGACGTACGTGCGCAGGGTGACGTGATCGTTAATCGGGAAGTAAAGCGCTAGGCCGAACGAGTTTAGATAATCATCGCGAGTGGCGGCGGTAAAATGCGTGTATTGAAACCGATAGGACGGCTGCAGGAACGCGCAGCGACACAGGCGCCAACTGCCGGCGATGACCAGGCTATGGTCTGTGCGGTCGTTGAAATTGCCACCATTTGCCGGCGGTACATTTTGCGTGTCGGTCAAACGATAATCGCCTTCGTAGCCGATGGAGATCATTGTTTTATCGCTGGTGATGAAATCGCGGCGAGCCGCCCAGCGCGGCACGTATTCCTTGTAAAAACCATCGCTGGATTGAGCGTTGTTGAGCCGCCGATAATCGGTGCCGAGCGTGAACGTCCAGTTTTCCTTACTCCACTGCGCATCGGTAAACACGGTCATTGCGTTGAAATCAAACGCGTCGAGGCTGACGTTTTTGAAAGTGTGGGTGGGGAAGTTATAAACACTAATCTGCCCTGAGCGGGCCAAGCCGTAGTTGAACCACTGCTCTTGAATACCCAGACGCGGCGCCAAGAGCCCGCCTTGAACCTCATACGGCGTGGGCGCCAATGCGACTTGCACGGTGCTCACCAGAACATCCGCCCCCTGCTTGTTCTGGTTCGCGAGGAACATGTTGTCCGTGTAAAAATATTGCGCGTCGGCAAAGGCTGCCAGATAGGTGCGGCGCGGTTTGGTTTGAATGACGGATTGCGGACCCATGTCACTGGACTCGCCGGCGTATAGTTCCGGCACGCCATTGGTGGCCACCATCATTTGCGCGGCCTGTTCCAACTGGCGGCGCTGCTGGAGAGAATCCACCTGCTGGCTGGCGTTCGGCATTTGCGCGGATGCGGCCAGCGCCACAGAAAACAAAGCGGCGGCGCAGAAAATGTTTTTTGTTGTCATAAAAGATAAATCAGCCACGGGGTCCGGAGAGGGTGACGATCGTGCGGCCGCCAGGCCCCACATTGCCCGGGGGCGGGCCTTGGCCGGCGTTGACCAAGGCATTGAACTGGCGCGGCGTCAACGGCGGATGGGTAGCCGTCTGGGTGGTGGCGGGGTCGAGCACATTCTGACCATTACCCGGCGCGGGTGGCGGCAGGAAAAATTCGGGTGGCTGGCCCGTGTCCGAGTTCGCCCCGGACTTGAGTTTGGAATTCTGGTCCTGTATCGCCACCAGAATCAGCGGCATCGACGATAGCTCATGCGAAAAGCCCTTCACCAGCAGCGATCCGCCCACCAACTTGTCCAGATTGATGCTGAATACCGGGCTGAAGGCTGTTCCGCCCGGCAGCACAAACACCTCCTGGCCGGCGGTGAGGATGACGGACTTTCCGTTCGGCAACGTCACTTGGCCTTTCCCTTCGAGCAAAATCACCTTTAATCCGCCTTCCGGGGTGGAGGACGTCATCACCGTCGTGCCCAGTACTGCGGCCGCCGCACCGCCGGATTTGATCGTGCCGCCACCCAAGCCTTTGGGCGCGTGGAACAGGAGACTACCCTGCTCCAGATTCAACGTGCGTCCGCTGTCCGCGTAGGAAAAAATCGTGTTCGCACCCACCCGGGTAATCGTATTATCCAGCGCGATGAGTTCCGCACGTGATTGCGGCCCGGTGCGCACACGCTGCGGCGCTTTCAGCACATCGTTCACCTTCGCGGGCGCGGCGGCGCCGGCGGCGGACAGCGCATTCACCTCATTGACGATTTCCGTGAACGTACTTTCCGTCAGCGGGGCGGCATGGAGCGGCAGCGCCAGACTGGCCAGGGCGACCAGCAACAGGAATTTATCTTTCATATAATTAAAATTTCTAGGTCAAATACCAAGTTTTGTCAATTGCCGACGCCGGGGTGAGGGCCGTCTGACCAAGGCTGGTTAGGAAACGTTTGAACCGGGGAACAATAGACCTGCGTACGGTCGGGCGCGTTCAGCATCCAAGCCGGCAGCGCCTGACCCGGCCGGATCTCCAAACCAAAACTGGCCGCCACCAAAGAGATCAGGTCCGGCAATGTGCCGGCCACAATCTGGTCATTTTGCAGTTGTATCGCCGTGGCGATGAAAGGCAGCGAAGACAAGGGATTGGAGAAACCCACCACCAGCAGCAGGCGCGACGCCAGTTCCGCCAGATTAAAAACCTGCACATCGCTGAATTCATTTCCATCCGGCGGCACAATCACCATCTGACCGGCCTCTAACACAATTGCAGTGTTATTCCTGAGCGTCACCCGGGCATGGCCCTCCAGATCCAGAATTTTAAAACTCCCGTCGGGCAGCACCGCGCAAATCATTGTCGTGCCCAGCACCGCTGCCGCCGTGCCCCGATACCGCACCGTGCCCCCACCCACGCCGGCGGGTGGATGAAACAACACGCTCCCTTTTTCCAACACGATATTCCGCTCCCCCGGCTCAAACGTAAACACAGTGTTTGCGCCCACGCGCGTGATGGTCTGATCCGGTGCGGTCATCTCCACGCGCGACCCCGGTCCGGTGCGCACCCGGTCGGGCGCCTTGAAAACCTGGTTCGTCACAGCCGGCGACACGAACTTGCCGGCGGCGGCCACCACATTGGCCTCGCGGAAGATTTCGGTAAACGTGCTTTCCGTCAGCGGCGTGGCCGCCCCGGCAGACATGCGGACACAAACCACCAAACCCGCCAGAAGAATTTTGGTTTTCATGTTTGTGTTCCCGAGGTGTTACAAGAACAACTTAACACGTGTATTAAATTGTCAAGGTTGCCACCGGCGAATAACCTGCTCCATCATTACGTTTTTACCCGGACCCCCATGATGAAATCCGCCGCCAGCCGCTCCGCCATCGTCCTCGCCATCTGTGCGGCCGGCACGCTGCTGTTTCTCGCCTTGTGGCAGCACGGGTTTGTACCGCTCCAGGAAATGGAGTTTTCCGCGCAGGACTGGCAAACCCGACTTGGCCGCAAAACTCCCATGGACGACCGCCTCGTCCTCATTGGCATTGACAAGCCCGTCTACGCCGCCGATTTCAGCGCGGCCGAAATCCAGCGCGAACCCGTCCTGAAACACCTGCAGAATCAATTTCCCTGGTCCCGCGCCGTCTGGGCCCGGCTAATAGAAAAACTTTCCGACGCCGGCGCCAAGGTGATCTTGTTCGATTTAGTGTTCGCTTCGCAAAACGACGGCGACGACGCCCTCCAACAGGCGCTTGAGAAGTACCGGGACCGCGTCGTTATCGGCTACAACATCAGCGCCAAAAAAACCGGGCGCGGTGATTTCACCGAACTGCAATTTCCCAACCCCACTGTCATTCAGACCGGTGAAACTAATTCGCCCGCAGTCGACGACCGGCTTGGGTACGTTAACATCTGGCCGGATTTTGACGATACCCTGCGCCGGGCGCGCTTCCGCCAAACCGGCGCCCAGATCGGCGATATTCTGCCCGCCACCACCGTCCTGGAATCCATGGACGCCCGCGCCCTCCGAAAACTCGGGCGGCCCGACCTCATTCCCAGCGGCTTTGATGAACGGCTATTTCGCTACACCGCACGGCCCGGCGAAGGCTACAAGCCTCATCCCGTCGGCGAAGTTTTGTCGCCAGCCTTTTGGGAACACAATTACGGTAACGGCACGTTTTTTAAGGATAAAATCATTCTCATCGGCCCCACGGCGGAACTGTTTCAGGACGTCCATGACACACCGTTCGATCCCAAGGCGATGGCCGGCCCGGAAATCCATCTGCAAATCATCAACGCCGCCCTGCACGGCGAACTGCTCCGCGAACTGCCGCCAGTGGCTGGCGGATTATTCATCACCCTCGCCGGCTTCCTCGCCGCCGGCTTTTGCCTGTTCATCCGCGCCCCCTTCCAACGACTCCTCCTGATCTTCCTGCTCGGCGGTGCCTTCGTCTTCACCTCCAAAATCTGTTTCGACCACGCCAATCTGGTTTTGCCCCTGATGCCGCCACTGCTCGTGCTCATTCTCATTGGTCTGGCCACCTTCGTTTATGACTTCGTGGTGGAGCGGCTGGAGCGGATGAAGCTCAAACACACCATGGGCCTGTATTTTTCGCCACGCGTCCTCGAAGCCGTACTCGCCGATCCCGGCTCCATGGAACCCCGCCGCGCCAACGTCGTCCTGCTCCTGACGGATTTGCGCAACTCCACGCCCCTCGCCGAGGCGCTCGGCCCCAAGGGCATGTTTGATCTGCTCAACCAGGTCTTTGAAGCGCAGACCGGCGCCATCATGGGCGAGGAAGGCAACCTCGAACACTTTCTCGGCGACCAGTTTTTAAGCTACTGGGGGGCGCCTCAAAAGCAGCCGGACGCCGCCGACCGTGCCAGCCGCGCCGCGCTCAAGCTGATTACCTCCATGGAAAGGTTGCGCGCCACACTGTCGCCGGAAGTGCAAAAACTATTCGGGTACGGCGTCGCGCTGCACAGCGGCGGCGTGCTGGTGGGCAACAAGGGTTCCGCGCTGCGGCTGGACTATGGCCTCGTCGGCGATACGGTGAACGAGGCCGCGCGCGTCGAAGCGCTCACGAAATACTACGGTACACGCATGCTCGTGACTCGTGATGCCTTCGCGCAATTCAGCATCCAGGGGCCACACCGGCTGCTGGACCGCGTCATCGTCAAGGGGAAGAGCGAGCCGGTGGAATTATTCGAGTGCCAGAACCCCTGCACGCCGCCGGAATTCCCAGCGATTTGCGCGCGCTACAAACAGGCCTTTGACCATTACCATTTCGGCCGTTTTGCGGAGGCGCAAACATTATTTAACGATCTGGTCCAGCAATTTTCTGACGGCCCGAGCAAAACCCTATCCGCCCGCTGCACCGAACTCCTCGCCCACCCCCCAGCGACCTGGACCGGCATCTGGAAAATGGACGCCAAGTGACTGCGGGAAACTTTTCGATCGCCCATTTTTCAGCGGCAAGCCCCAATAGGAATTGGGCCGTGAAAAAGGCTCTGGATGTTGGAACGGGCTGTTCCACTGACTCCGTTTTCAATTTCGATTTGACCGCATCTGGAATCTTCCGAGGTTAAACCGCAGGCATATCGGTCGAGTTGTTGGTTGAGAAATGAATGCGTGTGCCTTGGCGGCATGCGACGTGTCCCCTCTTTTCGAATGAGCTTGCCTTCAACCCTCATTCAGGCAGACTATATTTCGGACGGCACGTAGCGAATCCGGTTCGCACATTGTTTTTGCCACCCGGCGGCAGCATCGGACTTTGAAATTGGCTCTATAATCCGACTTTTAAAGTCGGCCTTAAGCGGTCAATCCAATTACGGTTGCACCCATAGCTCAATTGGATAGAGCGTCTGACTACGGATCAGAAGGTTCCAGGTTCAACTCCTGGTGGGTGCACCACTTCAAAACCCCTTGTAAATCAAGTGGTTTTATGTTTAAAAACTCCCCAAACTCGGCTTTTCACCTGAAAAACACCTGACACAATTTCGGTGCTTTATACAAATTCACCACCTTTACGGAATACCCATCGGGGTGCAATTTGAATGCTTCTCGGCAACGTCATCCAGACGCATGCTGAAAATATCAAAACAACTTTGTTGCGCGAGACGGTTCCATCTGCCAGTTGCGGGTCGGGTTTTACCCCATAGCCGACACGCCATTGCCCAGACATGCTCCCGGCATGAAACAGAATTCGCATTCCCAGACCAACCGCTTCCCAACCACACCATGGCCAATAACGACCACCAACCGGATTGACCCAAAGTCTGGTTTTACGTTGGCAAAAAAAGCGATCACGGACATCAGCTTCGGTTGCCTGAAACAGTATTTGCCATCTTGGGTGGAAGGGCAGCGCTGGCTGGCGGCCGAAAGTGAATTCATTGAGGAACAAAGCCTCAACCACGCTCACCGATTTTAACATCCGACCTCAAAATTATCCTAGCTAGCAAACAATATCATCGACCTCTTTATGAAACATCCCATCACGAAGTTCGCAGCGATTGTACAAACACCGGTTTTCCCAAAAACTGCCCATCAATTTCGGCCCGTTCCCGAGCCGACCGTCAGCCCCAAGCCGCCCAAGCGAGATAACACATTCTCAAAATCACGCGACACGCGGGAAGATCGCGGCACCCGCGAAATGAAAACATCGCACAATGACCAAACAAATCACGCGAAGTAGCTTTTCACTTATGAAAACAAATCCACTGAAAGACGGTGTCATCTCGGAAAATTCCGTCGGCGTCGGCACCGTCACCCGCCTGATGGTGCGCACACGCGCGGCGGAGTTGGCGATCATTGATGGGTATCTGTCGAGCGCCGCGACCCAATCTCATTTTGCGCAGGCCACGCGGGAACTGACGGGGGTGCAGGACATGGATCCGCAAGATGCCCTTATTGAATCCGTTCCTGAGGCCGAACGCTGGGACCCCGTGTCAAGTTCTACGGGCCATAAAGTGGCGGTTTGTCCCAGCGAAGATGAAGATGATGAAGGTCGGAGCGATAATGAAAGGCTGGTCGAAGGGGGCGTTGCCGAAGCTGGGATTGAACAAAGTGTCCAAGCCGCCCGCGCCGCAGCCAAAAAGGATTCATGAATGCACGGGCCGGCATCGGTTCGAAAGCGGCTGAAGTAGCATTGGTTTCTACTTTACCCGACTTGAGCGACATATATTCGCAAGAACTTTATGTTCTGATCGCGCAGCAGCCATTTTTCAAAGACTTAAGCCCCAATTATCTTCAACTACTAGCCGCTTCGGCCCTGCTCATGAAATTTGAAACCGGGGCGTCGATCTTTGAAGAAGGCAGCCCGGCCAACCGGTTTTATCTGATTTTGAAAGGTCAGGTGGTGCTTTCCTCGGAAATGGAAGATCGGAACGTGATTCCCATCCAAACGCTGGGGCCGGGCGATGACTTGGGCTGGTCCTGGCTTTTCCCTCCGTATTCCACACATTTTAGCGCCCGCGCCGACGAGCCGACCACCGCGATATTTTTCTATGCGATACGATTGCGGGAACAGTGCGAACAAGACCATGAACTGGGCTTTCAGATCATGAAGAGGATCGCCGAAGTGGCAACCCAATCGCTCCGTGCCACGCAGCGACGTTTGATGCAATACATCGACCAGAACGTTCCCGAGCAGCAAGAAGAATCATCAGCGAATCCGCTGCGTGAACCGAACCAATGAGGAGTTTATTATGACCAAAACCATGAGCCGAGAAATCCGGCTGGCGTCCCGGCCGAATGGGATTCCCACCGCCGACAATTTTACCTGCTCACAGATTGAACTGCAAACGCTGCCCGATCAGCAGGTGCTGGTTCGCAATCTTTTCATGTCAGTGGACCCCTATATGCGTGGGCGCATGAATGACGGAAAATCATTTGTGCCACCGTTTGAGATCGACAAAGTGCTGGAAGGCGGTGCCGTCGGCGAAGTCATCGAGTCGCGCGCCGAGGAATTCAAAGCCGGCGATACCGTGACTTCCAACCTCGGCTGGCGGGAATTTTTCATCGCCTCACCGAAAGACCTCCATCGGGTCAGCCGAGCGGTTCAGCCGCTCTCGGTGCATCTCGGCGCGCTCGGCATGACCGGCATGACGGCATGGGCAGGCTTGAATCTCGTGGAGGTCAAAGCCGGCGAAGTTATTTATATTTCCGGGGCCGCCGGGGCGGTGGGTAATGTCGCCGGCCAGCTGGCGAAAATACGTGGTTGTAAAGTTATCGGGTCAGCCGGTTCCATGGAGAAGGTGAAATTTCTGCGAGATGAATGCGGTTTTGACATCGCGTTCGACTACAAGACCGGACCGGTTGTTGAACAATTAAAGGTTGAGGCACCGGATGGGATTGATGTGTATTTCGACAATGTCGGCGGCGAAGCGCTCGAAGCGGCGCTCACCACCCTGCGCGTCCATGGCCGGATCATCGCCTGTGGCGGCATCTCCGGTTACAATGAAGAAAAGCCCCAGCCTGGCCCTTCCAATCTTTTTAATATCACCACCAAACGCCTGACAATGCGCGGAATGATCGTCAGTGATGCACTGGGCCAACGGGACGAGTTTGAAAAGGAAGTGGGCGGCTACTTGCAATCGGGCAAATTGAAGAGCAAAGAGACGGTGATGGAAGGACTAGATCAGGCAGAGGCCGCTTTCATCGGTCTCTTCAAAGGGAACAATATCGGCAAAATGGTAGTTAAACTGGCATAAACGTCGCCAACTTGAGGTTTCCACGCTGACGACTGTGCCTGAGGTTTCACCGCGGACTACTCCCGTCCTTAGCTCTGGAGCTAAATAATAATTGCACCAGCGATCAGCGTACGCCCGCTTCAAACTAAGATAGGCGGTGAGCGAACGGCGCATACATCACCGCAGGGAGAGCATTAGCCACAGCGTGTGCGGCGGGGCGAGTTTCTGCGAGCGAAGACGCCCCACCGGTGTCGTCTTGGGCTAATCAGGCCAAGCTAGGTCGTGGATTTATTACCCATGCGCAGAATGAATATAAAACCCAGGGCGCAATTTTAAAATATGTGGCCCGTCATGTTGTCATCGCCGCCGCCATATTGGTGATCCGTTTTGGCTGATGTTCTGCCAACGTTTCGGGATTCGTGGTATGGAGGATTTCACGGGCGTGGATCGTTTCCATGTCGGATCCATGGACGATCAGCATATACTTTCCACCTTTTACCTCCGTCTCATATTGGATAATGCTGTTCCGGGGAATGCCCATGCTGTAAAGCCCGGCACCCAGCGCGCTCAAACCGCCAACTACGACCGCGCCTTCCAGTACGCCGACGATATAGCTGACAATGGGTCCGGCGAAGAGCAACGGGCCAACTCCGGGCACAACAAAAAGGGCGGAGCCAAATAGCAAACCCCAGAAACCGCCCCAGACCGCCCCCAATTTTCCCCAATATTGCATGCGGTCGTCGACGTTATAATAGCCCAGCACATGTTCATCAGTGTGATAGTCGCGCCCGATGATGGAGAGCATTTTCATGTTAAAGCCAGCTTGCTGGAGCTCCTTGACAGCAGTTTCGGCTTCGATGTGGGTTTTAAATACCGCCACCACGCAATTGTTCTTGGTCATCATACAGGTTCCATTTGATTGTTTTTTGCAAGTGTCAGTTTAGGCCGCTGCCTAAATTATGCGATGGGGTGTTCACCCCATTGTTTGCGGCGGTGAAAAAAGACAGCTTCTGACTGTCAAAATTATGAATACGCCTGATCTATTTACTCCGGTTTTATTTGGTGCCATTGAAGCGCCAAACCGCATTGTGATGGCACCGCTCACGCGGATGCGTGCCGGGCCAGGCCGAGTACCGACGCCCTTGATGGCGGAATATTATGCGCAGCGCTCGGCCGCGGGATTGATCATCAACGAAGCGACGGCGATTTCCCAGCAAGGTACCGGCTGTCCTAACTCACCCGGCATTTACACTAAAGAGCAAATTGTCGGCTGGCATAAAGTCACCGAGGCCGTGCATCAGGCAGGCGGGCGAATTTTCCTCCAACTCTGGCACATGGGCCGCATCTCACATCCAAGTTTCCAGCCAGCTGGCGGATTGCCGGTTGCGCCCAGCGCCATCGCTCCGCGCATTGGCCAAGTGCTCACGGAAAAGGGTATGCAGCCGTACGTCACGCCACGCGCCTTGAAGCTGGAAGAGTTGCCGAGTGTCGTGGCTCAGTATGCCGCCGCCGCGGAACGCGCCAAAATGGCCGGCTTCGACGGGGTGGAAATTCATAATGCCAATGGCTACCTGCTTGACCAATTTCTGCGCGACGGCACAAACCAGCGCACCGACGAATACGGAGGTCCCGTGCGGAACCGCGCCCGGCTGACACTGGAGGTGGTGGCTGCGGTCACGAAAGTGTGGGGCGCTGACCGCGTGGGTATTCGTTTCTCGCCGGGCGGTGTCTTCAATGACATGCAGGATTCAAATCCGCGGGCGACATTCGGCCATGTGCTGCACGAGTTGAATCGATTCAAACTTGCATACGCCCATTTGATCGTATCCACGGAAGATGATTTAAAACATGGCGCGGTACCGGTGCCGCTGATGGCCCTGCGCAAGGAGTTTCAAGGGCCGCTGATCATTGCCAACGGTTTCAATCGCGCCACGGGGACGCAGGCCCTAGCGGAAGACCTGGCCGATGCGATAGCCTTTGGGCGTTTTTTCATTGCCAATCCTGATCTGCCCCAACGGTTGCGATTGAACGTGCCGCTGAACCCGCTGGATGAGGCAACGTTGTATGGTGGCGCCGAGACCGGCTATACCGATTATCCCGCGCTGGGTCCCCAACTCGTTCAACGCTAATGGAAACTCAAGCCAGAGACATCTTGTTTGAATCGTCTGAACTCATCGGCATCGCTGCCGACCATGGCGGCTACGAACTCAAGGAATACCTGGTTAAGCGGTTGCGCGCGACGGGACGGTCAGTGATCGATTTCGGCGCCCAGCAGCCACAGCCAGAGGATGATTATCCAGACTTTATCATACCACTGGCCCGTGCCATCGCCGGCCGGGAGTTTGAACGGGGCATCGCCATTTGTGGTAGCGGCGTTGGTGCTTCGATCGCCGCGAACAAGGTGCCAGGCGTCCGCGCGTGTCTGATCCAGGAAACTTTTTCCGCGCATCAAGGCGTCGAGGACGATGGCTTGAACTTGATCTGCCTCGGGGGCCTTGTGGTGGGCCAAGCCCTGGCATGGGAGTTAGTGCAGACCTTTCTCGCGGCGCAATTCAGCGGCGGGGAGCGTCATCTTCGCCGTCTGGCGAAAGTGGCCGAATTGGAAAACGAAACGTATCCGCAAGGGTTACTATGACTACAGACAAACCAAAACCAGTGGGCCAGCCGATCTACGGTCAATTAAATGCCGACGTGGAAGGCTTTGATTCCCTGGCCGAACTGGCCTTGGATTTGCACTGGTCTTGGAACCATGCCACTGACGAAGTGTGGCGGCAGCTGGATCCCGCGCTATGGGCGTTCACACAAAATCCCTGGGTGGTCCTGCAAACAGTCTCCAAGGACAAACTTAAAGCTGTGCTGGCCAATCCAGACTTCCGCAAAAAAATTGATGGCTTGCTGCATACCAAGTGTCAGGCGGCGGCGGCACCGGCATGGTTTCAGAAAAGCCATCCGCAGTCGCCGTTGAAGTGCGTCGCCTATTTCAGCATGGAATATATGTTGAGCGAAGCGCTGCCCATTTATTCCGGCGGGCTGGGCAATGTGGCCGGCGATCAGCTCAAAGCCGCCAGCGACCTGGGGGTGCCGGTGGTGGGGGTGGGGCTGCTCTACCAACAAGGTTATTTCCGTCAGGTCATTGACAAGGACGGTGCACAACAGGCGCTTTATCCGTATAACGATCCCGGACAGTTGCCAATCACGCCGTTGCGCCAGCCAAACGGCGAATGGCTGCGGTTGGAAATTGTTTTGCCCGGCTATTCGGTCTGGCTGCGTGCGTGGCAGGTGCAAGTGGGCCGCGTGAAGCTTTATCTCCTGGACAGCAACGATGCCGCGAATTTCCCGGCGCATCGTGGCATCACCAGCGAATTATATGGCGGCGGCCCGGAGTTGCGCCTCAAGCAAGAGATGTTGCTGGGCATCGGCGGTTGGCGATTGCTCACCGCGCTCGGCATCCAGCCGGATGTCTGTCACCTGAATGAGGGCCATGCGGCATTTGCCGTGCTGGAGCGGGCCCGCAGTTTCATGCAGGCGAATGCGCAGCCGTTTGATGTGTCGCTGGCCGCCACGCGAGCGGGAAATGTATTTACCACTCACACAGCCGTAGCCGCGGGATTTGATCGGTTTACGCCGGCGCTCATCGAACAATTCCTTGGCCATTATGCCAATGACAAGCTCGCCATATCGCTCCATGATTTGCTGGCTTTAGGTCGTCAAAATCCGGATGACCTGTCGGAGAACTTTAATATGGCATATCTGGCCATGCGCGGCAGCGGTTCAGTGAATGGGGTGAGCCGTTTGCATGGCCAAGTCAGTCGACAGTTATTTTCGCCACTCTTCCCGAACTGTCCAATCGAAGAAGTCCCCATCGGCCATGTTACGAACGGCGTGCATCATCCCACCTGGGATTCGTCCGCCGCAGACGAGCTTTGGACCAAGGCCTGCGGCAAAGACCGCTGGCTGGGCATGGCAGAAAATGCGGAACAGCAAGGGATTCGTCGCATCTCCGATGACGAGCTATGGCAATTCCGCGTCGCCTCCGCCACGTGCCTGGTTCATTACGCGCGCGATCGGCTCGCGCGACACTACGCCGCCGCCGGCGCGTCCGCGGAAACGGTGGAAGCGGCCAAACATATATTCGATCCAAACATATTGACGCTCGGGTTTGCGCGGCGTTTCGCCACCTACAAGCGGCCAAACTTATTACTTCACGATCCGGAACGCCTGCTGCGCCTGCTGTCCAATGCTCAGCGCCCCGTGCAACTCATCATCGCCGGCAAGGCGCATCCGGCAGACTTGGAGGGCCAAGCGCTCATCCAGCAATGGGTTAAGTTCATCCGCCGGCCAGAGGTTCGTCCCCATGCGATTTTTCTCAGTGACTATGACATGCACTTGACCGAACGACTCGTGCAAGGCGTGGATGTCTGGCTTAACACACCCCGGCGGCCGTGGGAAGCGTGCGGCACGAGCGGCATGAAGGTGCTCGTCAACGGTGGTTTAAATCTCTCGGAGTTGGATGGCTGGTGGGCCGAAGCCTATGTGCCGGATTTGGGTTGGGCGTTGGGCGATGGACAGGAACATGGCAGCGATCCCTCGTGGGATGCAGCCGAAGCCGAGCAACTCTACGAACGACTGGAACGCGAGGTCATTCCTGAATTTTATACCCGCAACCAAAAAGGGATTCCCGTGGCCTGGATCCACCGGATGCGTGAAAGCATGGCGCGCCTGACCCCGCACTTCGCCGCAGACCGCACTGTACGCGAATACACTGAAAAACATTACCTGCCGGCGGCGATCGCCTGCCAGTCGCGCGGGGCCGACAAAGGCGCCATCGGCAGGCAGATGGTAAATTGGCAGCACAGCCTGGATCAAAAATGGGCCGCACTGCACTTTGGTCAAGTGACGGTAAAAACCCAGGGTGAGCAGCATATATTTGAGGTTCCCATTTGCCTCCACGGCCTTGATCCCAAGACAGTGCACTTGGAACTATATGCCGATGGAATTAAAAACGGGGCTTCGGTGCGACAAGCAATGACCTTGTCGTACCCGATCGCCGATGGGGCGGGCGGCTATCTGTATAGTGCGACCGTATCGGCAACTCGGCCCGCCACCGACTATACCGCACGGATGATGCCGCAATTTAACGGAACGGCCGTCCCGCTGGAAGATTCAAGAATCATATGGCAGCGTTGAAACATGACGCATGAAACCACCAATGCCAATCACCTGCCTGTTTGTGGATATCGGTGGGGTTCTTCTGAGCAACGGCTGGGATCATCACGCCCGCCGGCGGGCGGCGAAGCATTTTATGCTGGATTGGGCCGAGATGCAGAAGCGGCATGAGTTGAATTTTGAAACCCACGAGGCGGACAAGATTTCTTTCAAAGAATATTTGGACCGGGTGGTCTTTTTTGAAAAGAGACCATTCAGCCGGGCCGAATTCCGGCGCTTCATGTTTGCGCAGTCGAAACCATGCGCCGGCATGATTGAATTGGTGCGGAACCTGAGAGCAATGTATGGATTGAAGGTTATCGCGGTCAGCAATGAAGCGCGCGAAGTAAATGCCAATCGAATTCGCCAATTCAAACTGGACGGTTTTGTGGATGCCTTTATTTCCTCCTGCTTTGTCCATATACGCAAACCGGACGCTGACATCTTTCGGCTGGCGCTGGACATCGCACAGGTGCCCCTCCGGCAGATTGTCTATTTAGAGAACACCGCGATGTTCATTCAGGTCGCAAAAAGCCTGGGGATTCGGAGCATTCTTCATACGGATCACCGGTCCACGTGCAAGCAACTGGCTTCGCTCGGACTGCACCTTGGCGAAGGAGTCGGGCATTGAATCCAGTCAAATCAAGTATTCTGGCCATCAACGGCGGCTCCTCGAGCATCAAGTTCGCACTCTATCAGGCAGGGGAGCCACTGGCGCGCAGATTGTTTGGGAAAGTTGACCGCATTGGCTTGAGCGGAACCTCATTAAAGTTTCAAGATGCAACAGTAAATCCTCAGTCCAGCCACAATCTCGCCGCCAGCGATCATAAATCGGCCGCTAAAGCGTTAATCGATTGGCTGGAAACCCAGCCCGATTTTACGTCGGTCAAAGCCGTGGGCCATCGCGTGGTTCATGGCATGAAGCACACCGAGCCGGAAATTGTCACCCCGGATTTGCTGAATGAATTGCACCGCATCGCGCCGTATGATCCGGATCATCTGCCCCGCGAGATTGAACTGATCGAAGTGTTTCGGCAGCGGCATCCCAAATTGCCGCAGGTGGCATGCTTTGACACCGCTTTTCACCAAACCATGCCCCGCGTAGCCAAATTGCTGCCAATTCCGCGACGCTTTGATGCCAGGGGAATTCAACGCTACGGCTTTCACGGTTTGTCCTACGCCTATCTGATGGAAGAACTCACGCGCCTGGGCGACCCGGCGGCAAAAAACGGGAGGGTCATCCTCGCGCATCTCGGCAACGGCGCCAGCCTCGCGGCCGTGCGTGACGGTAAGTGTCTGGACACCAGCATGGGCTTCACGCCGACGGCGGGCCTGGTGATGAGCACGCGCTCGGGTGATTTGGATCCCGGTCTGGCACCCTACCTGGCACGCACTGAGCAGATGACCACCAAACAGTTTTACGACATGGTGAATCACGAGTCGGGTCTTCTTGGTATATCAGAAACCAGTTCCGATATGCGGGACTTACTCGCGAAAGAAACTGCCGATGTGCGGGCGGCGGAAGCCGTGGCACTGTTCTGTTACCAGGTTAAAAAATGGATCGGCTCCTTCGCCGCTGCGCTCGGCGGTTTGAACACGCTCGTCTTCGCCGGAGGCATCGGTGAAAACGCGATCGACATCCGCGCCCGCATCTGCAAAAACCTTCATTTCCTCGGCATAGAAATTAACGATACGCGAAACGCTGACAATGCCGCCGTGATTTCTGCCGCTACGGCCCGCGTCACTGTGCGCATCATTCGCACGGACGAAGAGCTCATGATTGCGCGCTCAACACTGCGCTCCTGCGGGATCCTTAGGGATTGAACTAGTCGTTGATTCCATAATGACTGTAGCCGGATTTTTCGCTCATAATCCCGGCCATCATGGTGGCGCGAACCGTCAGGAGTTCGGTGGGCACGTTCATGTTCAGCGGATTAATAGTAACCAGAGCACCCTCCGTCAGTAGTCGTCGCGAGACACACACTAGAAGGTTTCGTTTAAGGCTGACCGGTTCCGTAACTTCAGAAATTCTGGTTTTGTTCATAGTCCGACCAGTAAATCAAAATATGTCACTGGCACCATGGGGTGTTCACCCCATTGTCCGTCTCATGCAAAGGGGACATTTTCAAGTTGGTTCAAAGCAAACATTAAAACACACCGGAAAATATTTTGCCATGGGTACTAAGACTCTCACACCCGACCTGCTCCAGAAGATGGATGCTTATTGGCGTGCAGCCAACTACCTGTCCATCGCTCAGATTTATCTCTACGACAATCCGCTGCTGAAACGACCACTCGCGCTCACGGATATCAAACGCATGTTGCTGGGCCACTGGGGCACGACGCCGGGGCAGAACTTTATTTACGTTCATTTGAACCGGGCTATCAAGAAGTATGACCTCGACATGATTTACGTATCTGGTCCCGGCCACGGAGGTCCCGCCGTGGTGGGTAACACCTATCTCGAAGGCACCTACAGCGAGATCTATCCGGAAATCAGTCAGGACGAAGCCGGATTGCAAAGACTCTTCAAACAGTTTTCATTTCCCGGCGGTATTCCCAGCCACGCCTCGCCGGAATGTCCAGGCTCGATCCATGAAGGTGGCGAACTCGGCTATTCGCTCAGCCATTCTTTTGGGGCGGCCTTCGACAATCCTGAGCTCATTGTCGCCTGCTGCGTTGGCGACGGTGAAGCGGAGACGGGGCCGCTGGCGACTTCGTGGCAGTCCAATAAATTCCTCAACCCCGTCACCGATGGCGCGGTGCTCCCGATCTTACACCTCAACGGTTACAAAATTGCGAACCCGAGTATCCTCGCCCGCATCGAGCCGGAGGAACTGGACCAACTACTTCGCGGCAATGGCTGGACACCCTATTATGTCGAGGGGCGCGACCCCGCATTGATGCATGAAGCCATGGCGAAGACGCTGGACGTGGTGGTGGAGGAAATCAAGCGCATCCAGCACGAAGCTCGCATTAATGACAATACCATGCGCCCGCGCTGGCCCATGATCGTCCTCAAAACGCCGAAAGGCTGGACTGGGCCGAAGGTCGTTGACGGCCTGCAAATCGAAGACACCTTCCGCGCCCATCAGGTGCCGCTGGCAGTGGATGCGGGCCATCCCCACCATCTGAAATTGCTGGAGGACTGGTTGCGCAGCTACCGCCCGGAGGAACTTTTTGACGCGCACGGTAAATTATTCTCTGAACTGGCCGCGCTCGCGCCTCAAGGTAACCGCCGCATGGGGGCGAATCCTCATGCCAACGGCGGCAAGCTTCTCCGCGCTCTGGTCATGCCGGATTTTCGTAAATACGCGGTGCCGGTGCCGTCTCCAGGATCAGTGCGGGCGGCGGATGCGCACGCACTCGGCGTGTTCCTGCGCGATGTGGCTAAGCTCAATCAGGCGCAGCGTAATTTCCGGATCTTCGGCCCTGATGAAACGCTCTCCAACCGCTTGGGCGCCGTGTTTGACGTGACTAGTCGACAATGGGAAGCCCGGACGCAAAATAACGACGAATTTCTCGCCGCGGATGGTCGCGTCATGGAAATGCTGAGCGAACATCAATGCGAAGGCTGGCTCGAAGGCTATTTGCTTACCGGCCGGCATGGCCTCTTCAATTGCTACGAGGCGTTCATCCACATCGTCGACTCGATGTTTAACCAGCACGCCAAGTGGCTCAAAGTCACGGCGACGCTGCCATGGCGGCGGCCCATCGCATCGCTTAATTACCTACTGGCTTCGCACGTCTGGCAGCAGATGCACAACGGTTTCACTCATCAGGACCCCGGGTTTATTGATCACGTGGTGAACAAGAAAGCCTCCGTCGTGCGCGTCTATCTGCCGCCAGATGCCAACTGCCTGCTTTCGGTCTGGGATCATTGCCTGCGCAGCCGTCACTACGTCAACGTCGTCATTGCCGGCAAATATCAAGCTCCTCAATGGCTGACGATGGATGCCGCGGTGAAGCATTGTGCCGCCGGCATCGGTATCTGGCCGTGGGCCAGCAGCGATGCCGGGTCTGAACCCGATGTCGTCATGGCCTGCTGTGGCGACGTACCCACGCTGGAGACCCTCGCCGCCGTCTCCATCCTCCGTAAATATTTGCCGAACCTGAAAGTCCGGGTCGTCAATGTCGTGGACCTGATGAAGCTGGAGCCGCAGAGCGAACACCCGCACGGCTTGAGCGACGCGGAATTTGACACGCTCTTTACCAGCGATAAACCGGTCATCTTCGCCTTTCACGCCTATCCGTGGCTAATCCACCGATTGACCTACCGTCGCACCAACCATGGCAACATTCACGTCCGTGGCTACAAGGAAGAGGGCACCATTACCACGCCCTTCGACATGACGGTGCTGAATGATTTGGACCGCTTCCACCTCGTAATGGATACGGTTGACCGCGTGCCGCAGACCGGTGAAAAAGGTCGCGCCCTCAAGGAAATGCTTATGGCTAGGCTCATCGAACACAAAAAATACATTGATAAAAACGGCGAAGATCTGCCGGAAATCCGCAACTGGAAATGGCCGGAGTCATCATTATGAATCGAGACATTCCCCCCCACCGGCCTTACTGGAAACGGGCGCATCGTGATTGGCGACTCTGGGCCATCGTGCTGCTGATGCTGGCCGCCATGGCGGTCTATCTGCTGACCGGCGATTTACGCTGGCAACTGCATGCTCCAGCGCAGCCCCTGCAGCCCATGTCCGCCCCCGCCGGCAACTGAAAGGGTATCACCGCCTATTCAATATTCATTATGCACCCGCAAATTCTAACCGCCACCGCAAAAGCACTGGTGGCCGACGACAAGGGTCTTCTGGCCATGGATGAAAGCCATCCCACCTGCAATAAGCGATTCGCCAAGCTGGGGATTCCGCAAACCATGGAAGCCCGGCGTGCCTATCGGGAACTGATTGTGACCACGCCCGGTCTCGGGGAGAACATCAGTGGGGTTATTCTGTTCGACGAAACCATCCGCCAGCAGAAGTCAGACGGCACCCCGTTTCTCAAAGTCCTTGCCGCGGCAGGCATCATTCCCGGTATCAAGGTGGACACCGGAGCAAAAGACCTGGCTGGGTTTCCCGGAGAGAAAATCACCGAAGGTCTGGACGGATTGCGCGACCGACTCCAGGAGTATTTTCAGATGGGTGCGCGTTTCGCCAAGTGGCGCGCGGTAATCTTCATCGGCGAGGGTCTTCCCAGCCGGGGATGCCTGGACGCCAACGCCCACGCCCTGGCGCGCTATGCCGCGTTGTGCCAGGAAGCGGGACTGGTGCCGATCGTTGAGCCGGAAGTGCTCATGGATGGCGATCATTCCTTGGAGCGGTGCCGCGCGGTGACGGAAGAAGTATTGCGAACGGTTTTCAGTCAGCTCAACTCCCAACACGTGCTGCTGGAAGGGATGATTCTCAAACCGAACATGGTCCTGCCGGGATTGACCTGCCCCCCGCACCAGGAAGTCAAAGAAGTGGGCATTGGCGAACAGCAGTATCAAGTGCGACTGACTGATCAAAGGCTGGACGAACTGCAAACGGTGGACGCGGTGGCTGACGCCACGGTAAAGAGCTTGTGGCGAACTGTCCCTGCGGCGGTTCCGGGGATTGCCTTTTTATCCGGTGGCCAATCCGCCGAACTGGCCTCCGCTCGATTGAATCGGATGAACGTCCGCTTTAAGACGCAACTGCCCTGGGCGCTCGCATTTTCATTCGCCCGCGCCATCCAACAGCCGGCCTTGGAGATTTGGCGCGGCGCAGAATCCAACGTCCATGCGGCGCAGCAAGCGCTGTTGCATCGCGCCCGATGCAACCGCGCCGCGCGCCGTGGCGAATATACGGCGGCCATGGAACGGGCCTGAGGATCGGTTGGCAGGAAAGATATCCCGGACGGAATGGGCATCCAACGGAGCCATGGGGAGAACACCCCATGTTAATGACCTCGACCACCACGTATCGTCCGGTTGATGAATGGCCAGAGTAATAATCCTTCAAACCCTAAATTCCCGGCAAAATTTAAAAACTCTTTGATGAGACGCACCCTGCTCGGCCTGATGTTTACCGGTCTAACACTCGGTTCGCTGGCCTCGGCCCGGGCTGCTGTCGAAACCTACACCATTGACCCCGTGCATACGTGGGTCGGCTTCACCGTCTCCCATTTCTTCACCAAAGTTCCTGGCTATTTTAGCAAGGTAAAGGGAACCATCATCGTGGATCGCAACCACTTGGCAAACAGCACCGTCGAAGCCGTCATCGAGGTGGCCAGCATCACCACGAATACGAAAATGCGCGATGACGACCTGCGCTCCACTAATTTCTTCGCTGCCGCCACCTTTCCGGCAATGACCTTCAAGAGCGAGTCCTGGAAAAGCACTGGCGCGAATACCTACGACGTCACTGGCATTCTCACCATGAAGAACGTGGCGAAGGCAGTGGTGCTCAAAGTCACGTCCTTAGGCTTTGGCCCGGGGCTGAACGGAGCGGCGATTTCTGGCTGGCAAGCCTCGCTGGCCCTCGACCGGCGTGTTTTTGACATCACCGCTGATCAAGGTGCCGTCGGCAATACGGTGGACGTCCTTATCAATATTGAAGCGGATTTGAGTAAAACGGCCACAACACCGTGAACGCCATCGCTGATAAGTATGACGGAAGACGGCATCAGGCATTTGCGAAGCCAATCAGGGGCGGCAGCACGGCTCGCTTCCGTTGTTAAATGAGCACGAGCCTCTCCCATCTCACCACTCAGGCAGAGCAGCACCGGAGTGGGCGCGCCGGGTGGTTGCGCGCTGCCGTGCTCGGATCGGATGATGCAATTGTCTCCACGGCCAGTCTCATGATTGGTGTCGCGGCCGCCTCGGCGTCGAAGAAGGCCATCTTGGTCGCTGGCGTGGCGGGCCTAGTCGCAGGCGCGATGTCGATGGCCGTCGGCGAATATGTTTCGGTCAGCTCACAGCGGGATGCGGAACAGGCGGACATCGGCCGTGAAACCCAAGAACTGGCATCCGAGCCGGAAGCCGAATTGCAAGAGCTCGCGCTGATCTATGTGAAGCGGGGCTTGGATCAGGAACTGGCGTTAAAAGTCGCGGAGCAACTCAGCGCCCATGACCGGCTCGGCGCGCATATGCGCGATGAACTGGGCATCGATCAAGCCTCTCTCGCCCGTCCCCTGCAAGCGGCGTGGATCTCCGCCGCCAGCTTTGCGTCCTTCGCCGTGGTGCCCATCGTTGCTCTCTTGATTGCGCCGTTGCCCATGCGCATTCCCCTGATAGCCGCGTTCTCGCTGGCCAGTCTCGCGGTGCTGGGGGCTTTTGGGGGGCACCTCGGCGGGGCGCCGCTCGGTCGGGCCGCGTTACGAGTTACCCTTGGCGGTGCCTTGGCCATGGCTGTGACCGCTTTAATTGGCCGAATTCTTGGCGTGTCTGTGAGCTGATAGCGGCGGGCGTGGTCTCGATCCAGGTGCGCGATCCGGATGCATCGAAACGAATGGTTGCAACCATCGTCGCCTGTTTGAGCGGCGTTATAACCAAACCGTGACCATCAGATTTTAATTTACCTGTAAATTTCACTATGCACAGTCTTGATGAAATCAAACTCGGAGGATTTACTAATCCATCCACGCTGCAAGGCGCCCTCTTGTTTGCCGTCCTTTTCGCATTTCTGGCGTGGCTGGTCGGACACCTCTTGCGGGTGGCCGTGCAGCGGATGCTGGCGCACGACAGCCATGCGCACCTTGATCTGATGGCGGTCAAGTTCCTTGCCAAGTTGACCCGTTACGCCGTTTATGTCATCGCGTTTGCGGCCTATGCGCATTTCATTCCGGCCCTCTCCGGCTTGGGCGCGGCATCGTTGACCAGCATCGGCATGATCTCGTTGATCCTAGGATTCGCCGCGCAAAATACGCTGGGCAATTTGATTGCCGGGATTTCCCTGCTGCTCTATCGGCCGTTCAAGCTGGGCGACCGGTTGCAGGTGATCGCGCCGACCGGATTGGAAACCGGCACGGTGGAGAGCCTCACCCTCGGTTACACGCTTTTAACAACAGACGACAATCGCCGGGTGGTTGTTCCCAATAGCGTCATGGCCAGCCAGACAAATATCAACCTGACCGCGAATGATCCTCGCGTGATTTGCTCCGTCCCCATCGGCATCAGCTACGATGCGGACATTGATCAGGCTCGCACCATTCTGCTGGATCTGGCGGCCAAACATCCCCGGGCCGTGAAAGTTTGCGGCTGCCCGGTCACCCAATTGGGCGCTACCAGTATCGTGCTCACCCTCGATGTGTGGTGCGCCGATGCTTTGACTGCGATCACGCTCAAATGTGATTTGCTGGAACAGGCCACCAAACAATTTGCGCGGGACGGCATCGGTCATCCGCTTCCGCAAACCACGGTGGTCGTGCAAGGTGCCCACCTTTTTAACCGCCCGTCCCCAAAGTCCACGGCTGGGGTAAACACCCCATAGCGCCGGCCAGTCTGGAAGGTCATGCTCTTGGCTGCGGTCACTAAAGTTTCCCCCCGCCACCCTGGTGGCAAATCAAAATAAAAAATAATATGAACACACTTGAAATCAAAGGCGACTGGAACATCACCAAGGGCAAGCTGAAACAGAAATGGGCGAAGCTCACCGACAACGATCTCTGTTACACCGAAGGCAAGCAGGCAGAACTGGTTGGGCGCATTCAAAAACTCACCGGCGAAACTCGAGAAGTGGTTGAAAATGCCATCAAGGAATTTTCCGCCGCCTGCGGCTGCAAGTAAGCAGACATTTCCGAAACCGTCACCCTCGAATACCGGAAGCCTTCATTATGAAAGACCCCGTCTATAAAATCATCGAGCTTACAGGCACCTCCACTACGTCCATCGCGAACGCGGTGGGTAAGGCGATTAAACGCGCGGCAATATCGAAAAGAAAAAAGTGCATCACTGGCAGGTGACGGTGAAAATCGGCTTCGCCGTGAATGAATGAACGGCATGTAAATCACCAAACCTAAAGTGCCATATGCCTCAGGGCGATAAATCCAGCTATACGGACAAGCAGAAACGGCAGACGGCTCACATTGAAGCCGGCTGCGAGCAACGCGGCGCCAGCGTGAAAACTGCGGAGGCACGGGCTTGGGCTGCGGTGAACAAGCTTTCCGGTGGCGGCAAAAAGAGCGGCTCTGGCAGAAAGAATCACGCTTTAAAATAAATCCAGTCCATGAATACCCAAACCCAAAAAACGCCGGCACCGGAACTTGATCACGCAACCGACACCGAGGCGGAGGCGCTCCTCAGCGATCTTGCCGAGCAAAAAGAATTGCACCTCCGCCTGGCCGCCGACTTTGAAAATTTCAAACGGCGTAGCCGGCAGGAAACCGAAGCTCGCGCTGTGGCCCAAAAGGAATCGTTTATCATCGAGTTGTTGCCCGTGATTGACAATCTCGAACGGGCGCTCGCCGCCGGCGCCTCGCGCGACTCCAAACAATTTCATCAGGGGGTGGAAATGACGCTCAAACAATTGCAACAGTTGCTCCAGCAGCACGGCGTCGAGAGTGAGGAGGTTGTCGGCAAACCGTTTGATCCGCACCGGCATGAAGCGCTGTCGCAGGGTCATGATCCGGCTCAACCCGACCAGGCCATCCTTACCGTGATTCAGCGCGGTTATCGCCGGGGCACAAAAATTATTCGCCCGGCCAAAGTGGTGGTCAACGACCTGACGCATTCCAAACCGCACCGCCATGGCCGTTGAATTCAAAGATTATTACCAGGTCCTCGGCGTCACACCCAAGGCGACGGACGACGAGATCAAGAAGGCTTTCCGCACGCTCGCCCGGAAGTATCACCCCGATGTCGCCAAGGATAAAAAAACGGCGGAGGAAAAATTTAAGGAAATCAACGAGGCCAACGAGGTCTTAAGCGATCCGGAGAGCCGCCGGAAATTCGATCAGCTGGGTGCGGATTGGAAAACAGGGGCGCAAGCGCGGCAACAGCCAAGTCATGGCAGCGGTCGGTCAGCCGGACGTGCAACGCGAGGCGGTGCTGATGAATTTCAATTTGAAGGGACAGGATTCAGCGATTTCTTTGAACAGTTTTTTGGCGGGCGCTCAGGCCAGGCAAGTGGCGGTACACCGTTCGACTCACAAGCATATCCGCATGGCCACCAACCACCGCAGTCAGCCCAGCGGGGACAGGATATTCAAGGTGATATTCTCATCACGCTAGATGAGGTGCTGAAAGGCGCCATGCGCGCCATTTCGGTGCGGCGAAACAATGCCCGGACCGGCCAAGAAGAGACGGAAACCTACCAAGTACGGATTCCTAAAGGTGTTCAAGCAGGGCAGTCCATCCGGGTGTCCGGCAAAGGCGGCGAGGGATCCAATGGCGGCGGGGATGGCGACATCTATTTGCAGGTGCGCTACGCCCAGCATCCCGATTGGCAAGTGAGCGGGTCAGATCTACTGGGCCATCTGGAACTCGCTCCGTGGGAGGCGGTGTTGGGAGCAACAGTTTCGGTACGAACATTGGAAGGCAGCGTTTCTATAAAAGTTCCGGCCGGTTTTCAGCAGGGAAATAAATTGCGCGTCCGAGGCAAAGGGTTGCCTACCGGTCCGACCAAGCATGGTGACCTTTATGTCGAGGCGTCGATCCAGGTCCCCTCACACATTGGCAAAGAGGAAGAGCGCTTGTGGAAAGCGTTGGCGGTTGAATCAGCCTTCAATCCAAGACGCACCACTTGATTGAAAGCCGAGGTAGTCCCACCTTCAAAAACCAGATACCCCGTGGCGGCAAGGTCGGTTAGCACCACTGGGTTTACCCCCAATCAAAAATCTAGTGCGAGTTTGCCCTTGTCACTTTACCTTCACCCGAAACTCGCTCGCCGCCGCAATCTTTTCCAGATCGCTCTGGTAAAACTCATCCCGATAGGCCTCGGTTTCGAGCAAATGCTGGCGCAGATCTTTTTTATCGCGGCGCAAAATATATTTCAACTCCTTGAGGTCGGAGGTCCAACGGAAGCCGTTGAAAAATTCCGCACCGGCAAACTGGGTCTTGTATAGCGCACTCTCCAAATAACAGGTACCCAAATAGAGCTGCCGCTTTCCGCGCGTGGCGAATTCGGTGACAGCCGTGGTCATCATGAACATGCCGAGGTTGCGGGCGTAGTAGTTCAGGTCATAAAAAGCGTAATAATAAAACGCCAGCGCCTTGCCCTCGAGATACAGGGTGGCGACGCCGATTTCCTTGCCGGTGGCGGCATCGGTAAAGACCAGGAGGTGCGAGATGATGGGCGCGCCGAACAGGCCATCCAACCGTTCAAAGGTCATGACGTCCTTGCCGAATTTGATATCGGCGTAGGTCTTAAAGAACTGGCGGCGTTCGGGGGTGTAGTCAAATTTGTCGCGCGGGATAAGTTCGACGCGGATATCGCCGCCTTTGCGGAGGATGCGGCGGTTCTCGGAGGAGGGTTTGAACTTTGTGAGATTCACGCGCACCTGGCGGCAGAGATAAAACCGATCCAACTGCCGCGCCGAAGGCAGAAAGCCCGCGTTGAAAATGTCCGCCGGCGTCTCGCCCGGCTCGGGAATCGCCCAAATGGCATACGGGAACTGGTAATTCTCGTAGTCGGAGTTTTGCTCGGAAAAAAGGAGTTTCACAAAATTATTTAGCCGCGATGGACACGGATGGAACGCCGGTCTCCGCTTTGTGGCGGGCGTTCACGGATTTGCGACGGAGCCGCAGCCGCCAGTTGGTCAGGACATCGTAGGTGACTGAGTTTTTCAGCTTGGCAATGTCGCGCACGGTGATTTCATCAGCGCCTTGTCTGCCCATCAGGACGGCTTCGTCCCACATTTGGGCCTGCGGGATGTCCGTGATGTCCACCATCAACGCATCCATGGCAATACCGCCGATGAGCGGGGCGCGCTGACCGTGGATGAGGGCGCCACCTTCGTTGCGAACGCGGGGGAAGCCGTCGCCGTACCCGATGGGCAGGATGGCAATGCGCCGTTCCGTTTTGGCCGTGTAGCGCATCCCATAGCCGACAACTTCACCAGGCTGGAGCTTCTGGATGGCAGCGATCCGGGCTTTGACGGACATGACGGGTTCGATACCGGAAATCTGGCGGCAAACTTGTGAGGGAAAGACGCCGTAAAGCAGGATACCGACGCGGACCATATCCAGATGGGCCTGAGGCAGATCCAGATAGCCACCACTGTTGCAACTGTGGCGCAGCGGCACGGGGATATGCCGCTGTTCCAGCGCCGTCAAAATTTCCTGAAACCGGGCGAACTGGAGATACGCAAAGGTCTTGTCGGTTTCGTCCGATTGTGAGTAATGCGTCATGACGCCCTCGAGGAGGAGGGATTTCTCAGCGACGACCTGTTCGATGAGCGGCAGGGCCTCGGTCCAGTGGACGCCGTAGCGGCTCATGCCGGTATGAATTTTGACGTGGACAGGGACGCGTTTGCCGAAGGCGGCGGCGATTTTGGCAAGGCTGCGGACGGCGTGCGGTTCGTTCACGCAGACGGTCAGGTCGTGCGCCACGCACCATTCGAGTTCCGCCTCCTGCCGTTCGCCGAGCAGCAGCAGCGGCGTGGCAATGCCACCTTCGCGCAGGTGCATGGCCTCCTCGAGCGTGCTCAGGCCAAAGCCCCACGCGCCTTCCTCGACGGCGACACGCGCCACATCGAGTGCGCCGTGGCCGTAGGCCTCGTCCTTGACCACCGCCATGAGCCGGACAGACTTCGGCAAATCCGCGCGGATGAGTTGCAGGTTGCGGCGGAGCCTGCCGAGATCAATCTCGGTCCACGCCGGCCGCTGCGGAAAATTCTGGGAATGCAAATTCATCTGACACCAAAAGTTAAACCACGAAATACGCCAAATACATAAAAAACCCGACCCGTCTTTTACGGACTCACACAGATTATAACCGCTGTGAAATCATTCGCGGCTATACCGTTCCCGGGGGCCATAAGCTCTGGCCCACATCGGTGCGGAAATAGCTGCCCACGACGCGGATCTTGCGGATGTTTGCGTAGGCGCGGGCGATGGCCGCGTTAAGATCCGGCGCCAGGGCGATGACATCCGCAATGCGCTGACCGGTGGCCAACAGATGTCCATCCGTGCCGCGCGCGACTTCGTTCCACCACACATCGGTGTCAAAGGCGCCGTCCACTTCCAGCGGCAACTGCGGTCCACGCACCTGGGTAAAGGGATAGCCGTAGCCCGCCAGCGTCAGGGAACAGCCGAAATTAGCAGCGTCGTTGAACTCCAGTTGCAAGGGTTCATTCCGCGCAGTCCGCAGGACGACGTCCGCCGAGTTTTTCAGCATCCGGAGAATCATGGGACCGGAAGTCACCCCGATACGGATGTTGTATTCGATGACGTGCCACTGGCCACCGCGTTTGATGGCGGTGACTTGCAGGGGACCGTGATAATTCGCTTCGCGCAGCCACGGCAGCAGCGGATGAATGAGTTCACGGGCAAGGCCATATTTATCGTGTTCATCGCGCTCCACCAGCCCTCCCAGCGGGGCGCCGGCGACGATCCCGAGGTTCCCATTGAAGGCGTACTTGTATTCCTGGTTCGTGACCAGCGAATGAATTTCGCCGCCGCTCACCAGCGCAATGTGCCCCGCCTCCGCGCGGCCCAGATACTCCTGTAAAAAAACGCCCTCGGCGTAATCCACATGTCGCAACCACGCCCGCGTATCGGCCACCGTTTCACACATGACGGTATGCACCGGACTTGTTGGCGAGCAGAGCGGATTCTTGATGACGAATGGGTGCGGGTGCTTCTCAAGGATCTTCTCGGCCTCGATGCGATTGGAGGCGACGAACGATTTGGGAAAGGGAATTTGGTATTGGGCGCAGAGCTCGCGGGCGAAATCGCGTTCGCGCTCAATGCGCATGGCCTCGCCGGTCGGTGAGAAAATCCCCACACCGGTGGCCACCAGATCCGCCGCCCACGGCTGCGTGGCCCAGTCAATGGACTGTGGGATGACGACGTCGGTTGGGTGATCACGGAGCAGCATTAGCGGACTGGGAAAGGCCTCGCGCGAAAATGTTTTTCCGACGAGCGAGGGCGAGTAATGGCCGTAATTGCGTGTGAGATACGTCGCCACATCCGCGCCCGCATCCGCCAGCGCCGTGCCGATACTGTGCGCGAACGAGCCGACGCCGAGAATAAGGGCGGCGGGGGTGCGGTATGATGCTTTTGGGGCCATATAAAGACGCGACTATGCTGAAAACATTTTACCACCAAATGGCAAAGGCGCTAGGGATTTACGATGGCGATGGTAGGCCGGTGATGGCAGATAAAATTCAACCTTCAAGCGACAGTAAAGCCTATGCCATCCCATTGAATCAGGAAAAGTGGGTGGCTGAATTTTTAGCTCCCCTATCCATCCAAAACCTAACATTCCCACCAATCTATTTCCCTCGCCCTGTAGCGGTGCAGGGGGGCCATGAAAGCACCCCAGCTCAAATCCGCGCCCGGGCCTTGACTGCATTTCAATCCGCAGCAGTCAGTTCCATGCCGCGGGTGAAATACAAGATCCGGCCGCAGTTCGGGCAAGTGGTGATTTCCGCCTGCGCGCGGCAGGTGGTCACGATCTGCGTGGGCAGCTTCATGTGGCAGCCGCCACAGGCGCTGTGTTCCACGCTCACGACCACGTTCTCGCCTTTGCTCTTGAACAGGCGCTCATAGCGGTTGCGCGTGGTTTCATCCACAGCTCCAGCCAGCGCGGTGCGGCTGCTCGTCATTTCCGCGAAATCCTTCTTTAAATTCTCCTCGCGCTGGTCCAGCAAGCCGATCTGGTCGTCCACGAGTTTTTTGGCGGCGGCAGCCTCAGCCGTCGCGCGAACAACTTCCTTCTGCGCGGCCTCAGCCTGTTCCATCAAGATGATTTCCGCGTCCTCGATTTTGAAAATGACTTCCTTGGCCATCTCGATCTCATGCGTGAGGGCCTTGTATTCCTCGTTCTTGCGGGTCTGGAGCTGCTGGTTGAGGTATTTCTCGATCTGGGATTTCTTGCCCTCGATTTCCAGGTCCCGCTGCTTGCGCTCGGATTCGATCTGTTTCACGCGCAATTTGGCGGCTTCGAGCGAACTTTGCGTGCTAGCGGCCTTGCCCTTGAGGGATGTGCGTTCGGGGCCAATCTGGGCGAGTTCCTGCGTGACGCGGACAATTTTGCGGTCGCGATCCTGCAAAACAAGGAGCTTCTCGATGATTTCCTGCATTTCCGCTGAGGCTAACCGCCGAAACAACTCAAGTCAAAATTGTTTTGAAATATAGCCACCGAGGCGCGCCTTAATTGAATAACGAAGCTACAAAACCCACAAACCTGGCTCCTCGGTTTTTTCAGTTTGTTGGGGCTGGGACGGTCGGCAAATTGCTTTGGCAGTTTCCCGTTTGTCGGCTAACTTGCCGCCATGCGTTTCATCGCCAACGTCATTGAAAAAATGCAGCGGCACCCCAAGCGGGTGGTTTTTCCCGAAGGCGCGGAACCGCGCATATTGCAAGCGGCGCGGCAATTTTATGCGCTGCGGCTGGGGGTGCCTATTTTACTCGGCGACCAGGCCAAGGTGCGCGAAACGGCGGAGGCGTTGAAAATTTCCCTGGATGGCATTCGCGTCATCAATCCGGCGACCAGCGAGGATCTGGAGAACTTTTCCAGCCGGCTCTACCGCATCCGGCGTGAAAAAGGCCTGCGGCCGACCGAGGCGCGCGAGGCGATGATCCAGCCAAATTTCTACGGGGCGATGATGCTAGCCATGCACCAGGCGGACGGACTGGTTTCCGGGGCATCGCACATCACCGGCAGTGTGCTGCGGCCACTGTTCCAGATCGTCAAGGCGGCGCCGGACATCGGTGCGGTCTCAAGCTGCACGGTGATGGAAGTGGAAGACACCCGGATCGGCGAGAATGGTACGCTGTTCATGGCGGACTGCGGTGTGATTCCCGAGCCGAACGTCGAGCAGCTCGCCGACATTGCCGTTTCCACGGCGCGGCTCGCGCGGCACATGCTCGGCGTGCGGCCGCGGGTGGCGATGCTTTCGTTTTCCACCAAGGGCAGCAGCGGCGCACATCCGTCCATCGGTAAGATGCAGGCGGCGACGGCGCAGGCGCGACACAAGGCGGCGCAATTGAATCTGGATGCGGACTTCGACGGCGAATTGCAAGTGGACGCCGCGATCGTACCAGAAATCGCGCTGCGCAAGCTGCACGACAGCCAAGTGGCTGGCCGGGCAAACGTGCTGATTTTTCCCGACCTGAATTCGGGTAACATCGCCAGCAAACTGGTGAGCGTGGTGAGCCGCGCCAATTGCTACGGTCAAATCCTGCTGGGCCTGAACCGGCCAGCCTCGGACGTTTCGCGCGGGTCCAGCGCACATGACATTCTGGGCGTGGCGGCCATCATCGGCGTGCAGGCCACGGATTACCAAAAACTGTACCCGGGCGCGGATGCGAAACTACCGGGGGAATAAATCAGTTTTTAGCCCGGCTCGCCACGACATGAAGCCAAAATTTCACCATTGGAAAGTAAAGCTAGACCTGATTCGCATTTTGACTGCCATCGTCAAGCCATCCCAAACTGGCGATGCCAGTTAAACACTAACAATTAAAAGCCCATACCTGATGCTTCCTCTTGCCCCGTTTCTTAAAACCTTGCCGACGTATCAACCCGGCCGGCCGATTGAAGAAGTCGCGCGCGAACTCGGTTTGCCCGCCGCCTCAATCATCAAGGTGGCGTCGAACGAAAACCCGCTGGGGCCCTCGCCACGCGCCATGGCCGCATTGCAACAGGCAATCGCCAGCGTAAATCTTTACCCCGACGGCAACGCATTTTACCTGAAACAAAAACTCGCGGCCAAGCTCGGTGTGGAGACCTCGAACCTGGTTTTGGGCAACGGCTCAAATGAAATCATCGAGTTCGTCTCACATGCCCTACTGGGGCCGGAGACGAACATCGTCGTGTCGCAGTATTGCTTCGCGATCTATCCCATCGCGGCCAAGATGTTTGGTGCAGAGGTCATCACGGTGCCGGCGCGGGAGCACGGCCACGATTTGCCCGCGATGCTCCAGGCTATCACGCCGAAGACGCGCATTGTGTTCGTGGCGAACCCGAACAATCCCACGGGCACGCTGGCGCCCCGTGAGGATCTCATCCAGTTCGTCAATGAAGTACCCGACGACGTGTTGCTGGTGCTGGACGAGGCGTACATTGAATTTCTCGCCGACCCCGTGGATTTAATTCCGCTAATCCGGCTCGGCACGCGGCAGAATCTCATCCTGATGCGGACATTCTCCAAGATTTACGGGCTGGCCGGACTGCGGATCGGTTACGGGATTGCGACCACGGCACTCGTCGCGGCACTAGAAAAGATCCGGCAACCATTCAACGCCAACCTGCTGGCACAAACCGCCGCGCTCGCCGCGCTCGACGACGACGAGCATCTCCGCAAAACGCGGCAGAACAATTTCACCGGACTGGAATTTTTTACGAGCGCGTTCCGGAAACTGGGGCTGGAATACGTGCCGTCGTTCGCCAACTTCATCCTGGTGCGCGTGGGCGAAGGCCAGAAGGTATTTGACGCCATGCAGAAGCTGGGCGTCATCACGCGGCCGATGGGAGGATATCAATTGCCAGAGTGGATCCGCATCTCGGTGGGCACGGCGAAGGAAAACGAGCGAAGCCTCGGCGCGCTGAAAACGGCACTGGGTCAGAAATAATTGTTTGAATCGCGGCGGAAAGTCGTTAGTTATTCTGAGCTGAAACAATACTGACACGCTAAAGTGAACCCAACCGACCTGCGGGGCATCCTGCAATACATTCCGCAATTCCGCGAGAAGACGTTCGTCCTCGCGATTGACGGCGCGATCGTCACCGACGAAAACTTCGCCACCCTCCTGCTGGACGTGGCAGTGCTGCGGTCGTTGAACATCCGCGTGGTGCTCGTCCACGGCGCGTCGGCGCAGATCAAGCTGCTGGCGGACGACCAAAAAATTTCCGCGTCCAACCTCGACGGCGCAGGCATCACGGACGCACCCACGTTGCAACTGGCGCTGAACGCGGCCAACCGGCTGACCCATGAAATTCTCGAGGGCCTTTCAACGAACGATCTACGCGCGGTTTGCCCAAACGTCATCATCGCGCATCCGCTCGGCATCCTTGGCGGCGTGGATCATCTGTTCACCGGCAAGGTGGAAAAAGTGGACGTGGAGATGCTCCAAACACTGCTCGCACAGGGCATCATCCCCATCATTCCGCCACTCGGCTTTGACGGTGATGGCCGGACGTATCGCGTGAATTCCGACGGTGTGGCGGTTGCCGTAGCGGAGGCGCTGAAGGCAACGAAGTTGATTTTTATCACGGCGCAGGATGGCATCCTTGTGCAAGGCCGACTCATCCGGCAGATGCTCGTGGCGGATTTGGAATCCGTGATTGCGATGCAAAAAAACGACATCGCGCCGGAACTGCTTTCCAAGGCGCTGCATGCCGTGACGGCGTGCAAGGCGGGCATACCGCGTGTCCACGTCATCAACGGCAAGGTGGATGAGGGACTGCTGGCAGAGGTGTTTTCCAACGAGGGCATCGGCACCCTGATTTACGCCAACGAATATCAGCAGATCCGCCGCGCAATGAAAAAAGACGTGCGGGCGATCCAACTGCTGACGAAAGCGGCGGTGGAATCCGCCGAGCTGATGAAGCGCACGCGGCCGATGATCGAAAAAAATCTGGCGGATTATTTCATTTTTGAAATTGATAAAAACCCGGTGGCCTGTGTGGCTTTGCACGTTTATCCCGAACAGAAAAAGGGCGAGCTGGCGTGCCTCTACGTCAACCCGCTGCATGAAAATCGGGGCATCGGGCGCAAGTTGATCCAGTTCATTGAAAACAAGGCGAAGGAAATGAACTTGAACGAACTCCTCACGCTCTCGACGCAGGCGTTCACTTATTTCCAGTCGAAGGGCGGGTTTAGTGAAGGCACGCCGGATGATCTGCCGCCGGGGCGCCGAGAAAAGTATGACCAAAGCGGCCGCAACTCCAAGGTGCTGGTGAAAAAACTGGCCAAGGTGTGAGCCATGAGCCGGCGCGTTCTCGTTTTACTGATGAGCGCGGCGGCATGGTTGAATTCCGGCTGCGCCAGCCTCCGTTTTATGCATTCTCAAACTCAACTTCCGGAAGCTTGCCTGGCGACTTGCACGCGCTTGAACCTCGCGCCGACGAAATTTATTTTGGCCGTGAATATTTCTGCGCAACGCGTTTCCCTCTTCGAGAAAAATAAGTTTGTCATAAATTATCACTGTTCCACGTCACGATTCGGCTCTGGGCAGATTGAAGGCTCAAACCGCACGCCGCTGGGATTGCATTGTATCGCGGAGAAAATTGGCGGTGCCGCGACGGCGGGAACCGTTTTCAAATCACGCCAGATTGTCGGCCACACATCGCAGCCGGAATTTGCCGACGCTAAAATCACCACGCGCATCCTCTGGCTCGAAGGTCTCGAACCCGGTTACAATCAAGGCGCCAACGTCGATTCGCACGCCCGTTACATTTACATCCATGGCACCGGCGACCAGGAAACCATAGGATCCCCAGCCTCCCACGGCTGCATTCATCTGGCGGATGCAGATTTGGTTCCGCTGTTTGACCTACTGCCATCCGGCACTCTGGTTTGGATTTCTGAAAAATAACCCAGCTGGTGAAAACTGGCGACCCACCAGCCGCTTGCAGTTTTATTGGAAAAGTTTAGCTTCATTTAGTGTTCGCGCGCTGTGGAAAAATTCTGGTGGTTCTAGCCCTCGTCGTCATGACGGGGGCGCACTGGGCGGCGCTGCAAACCGTGGCGTGGACGACGATGCTTGCCAACAACCTCTGCACCCAATCCGTTTCGAAGGCGGTCGCGCAAACTTTTGATGGCGAACATCTTTGCCCACTGTGCAAAGTCATCGCTGCCGCGAAAAAGTCAGAAAAGAAAAATGACGCCAGCGCGCCCACACTGAAGCAGGAATTCCCCCCGCTGGCGGCCGCACTCATTTTGGATCCGCCCTCACAGTTTACGGAAATGTCGGGGATGGATTTTTTTACTGAACCGCTAACCATCAAACCGCCGGTACCGCCTCCCCGAAGCTTCTCCGTCTGATCCAACGCAGTTGTTTCCTCCCCGTCGTGAGATGGGGGCCCCCTTATTTCTTTAACTTGAGGATGCCTGATGGCGTGCTCGCACTATTTAACTTTGAGAATGAAAAATAAAAAGACGAATTTACGAATGATTAAAATCGGCGGCGGTTTGTTGGCGGGTATTCTGGCTCCGGGCCTGGCCTTTGGCTGCGCGTGTGGCTGCGGTGTTTTTGACGTGGCCACGAGTTCGATGTTTCCCGAAGGGTCGGGCGGCACGGCGTTTATCAACTACGACTACCAGAACCAAAACCGAAACTGGAGCGGCACGTCCTCCGCTCCCGGCAGCAATAATGGGGACAAAAAGATCGAAACCTCCTTCCTCACCCCCGGGTTGCAATATATGTTCACCCGCAGTTGGGGGGCCCAGATCGAACTACCAGTGATGAACCGGACCTTTGATTCAGCGGGCAATGCCGGCCCGGTCAACTGGACCGGCCTGGGGGACATCCGACTCAAGGGCATTTACACCGGCTTCTCAGAGGACTTGTCCGCCGGCATGACGTTCGGCTTGAAACTACCGACGGGCAGTTACACGCACGCCCCCGGTGAAGTGGACCGCGACACGCAACTTGGCAGCGGCAGTACGGACATTTTGCTGGGCGGATTTTACCGGCACGATTTATGCAGTGGCAGCCACTGGCAATGGTTCGTGCAGGGGGAACTGGACGTACCAACCTTGATTCAAGGCGATTACCGTCCCGGCATTGAAGTCGATACGGCAGCGGGCATTGACTATCAAGGCTGGAACTGGGGTCACGCCCGGATCGCGCCGATTGCCCAGGTCATCGGCGCCCTGCGCGGGCGCGATAATGGTGCCGCCGCCAGTCCCGACAACTCCGGCTACCAACGAATCCTGCTGGCACCCGGCTTGGAGGTGAATCTACATCCGTTCAAATTCTACGCGGATGTGGAAGTTCCGGTTTATCAAAATATGACAGGAAACCAACTCGTTGCTCCGGCATTGTTCAAATTGAATGTGAGCTATATGTTTTAAAAATGCCGCCGGAAATAGACACCACTCCCAGCCCGCGCCAGGACGAGAAGTTTTTTCTCATTCTCGTCCTGGCGCTGGCGCTGGTCGCCGGCATCGGCAGTTGGTTTGCCGCGGCCGCGTTTTCCCGGCACGACCAGTTACACGGCATATTACCGGATAAAGCACGCAGGCTAGGGGATTTTTCTCTAACTGATACCGATGGGCGAACGGTGACACGCGCGGCGCTGACTGGCAAATTTCTCGTTGTCAGTTTTCTGTTCACAAGCTGCTCACTAACATGCCCCGAAGTCACCCGGCGCATGGCCGACATCCAACAATTCACCGTCCAAGCCGACGACGTGCGGCTCATCTCGTTGACCGTGGATCCGCGTTCCGACACGCCGCCGGTGCTGGCGAAATGGGCGGCGCGATTTGGTGCAGACACAAACCACTGGTATTTTCTTACCGGCAACCAGACTGTGCTGCACGGCCTTATCGCCACAAGTTTCCTGGCGCAGGACAACAGCGACCCGTTCAACTCCATGCCCGGCAATTTCACCGGCACCGAGCGAATCGCCGTGGTGGATAAGCAAGGGCGGACACGGGTTTTTTTTGACGGGTTACGGCCGGAAACTCCCGCCGCCGTGGCGGCGGAAATCGCGCAACTAAGAAAGGAACCCTGAAATTGAAAATAATCATTTTACTCGGCGGACTGCTGCTGTCCCTTGGCTGCAAACGGGAACTGCCAGCGCCACCGGCTTCCAGCACGGCCCCACAGACCTACGCCGTGCATGGCGTGGTACAGGCCATTCCACCCGACCATCGTCACGCGACCATTAAGCACGAAGCCATTCCCGGTTACATGGCCGCAATGACGATGGATTTTTCCGTCAAAAACACCAACGAGCTACATGGCCTTGCCCCCGGTGATGAAATCACTTTCACGCTGGTCTTAACGGATAACGATGACTGGATTGAAAGTCTCCAGCGCATCGGCAGCTCCGCTGCGCCACCTCCGGTTGCGACCTGGCGCGTCGTCGAACCGGCGCTTCAAGTGGGCGACCCGCTGCCGGATTATGAATTCACCAGCGAAGCCGGACGGGTAATCCGTTTCTCGGATTTCCGCGGGCGCGCCGTCGCGTTCACCTTCTTCTTCACGAGCTGTCCACTGCCAGAGTATTGCCCGCGCATGAACCGAAACTTTTCCGAGGCGCGGAAAATCCTGCAGGCGGATACCAACGCGCCGGCGAACTGGCAGCTGCTGTCCATCTCGTTTGATTCCAGCTTTGACACTCCAGAGATTCTGGCGGGCTATGGAAAATATTTTCGAGGCGACGATACCAGCCACTGGTTGTTTGCCGTCGCCTCCACGAACACGCTGGCCAGCCTGGCACCCAAGACGGACTTAAATTTCTGGCGCGAGAACGGCTCCTTCTCCCACAACCTGCGCACGGTTGTCCTGGACACCACCGGCAAGATTGCGCGCCAGTTCGACGGGAATGACTGGACACCGGCGCAACTGGCCGAGGCTCTCCGGGCAGCAGCTCAGCCCCACGCGCCCTGAGCCACTTGGAGCCGGCCGCATTTTTGCATTTTCCGCTCGCAGTTAATTTCCTATCTTGGCCGCGTGCATCGCGCCTCACTCAAATCGGTTTCGCGTCTCGTGGTGAAACTCGGCACCGGCGTCCTCACGGACAGCCGGAAGCTGATTGACCCGGCACAATTGGAGCAAATCGTAGCGCAGGTCGCGGCGCTGCGCCAGGCGGGCAAGGAAGTCGTGGTCGTCACCAGCGGGGCGGTAGGCGCCGGCATGGGTGCGCTCGGCTACAAATCCCGCCCAACCACGCTGGCGGAAAAACAGGCCTGCGCCGCTGTCGGCCAGACGCGGCTGATGGCGGTATATGAAAAGCTTTTCGCCGCGCACGGCCTCGTCGTCGCACAGGTGCTGCTCACCCACGACGATCTGGAACACCACGAGCGCCATCTCAACGCACGCAACACACTTGTCACACTGCTCGGCCGCGGCGTGGTACCCATTATCAACGAGAATGACGCGGTGTCGTTCACGGAAATCAAGTTCGGCGACAACGACAAACTATCCGCACTGGTCGCGTCGCTGCTGCCGGCGGATTTGCTGGTGATTCTGACCACTGTGGAGGGCGTCATTGAAAATTTTGGGAAGAAGAATGCGAAGACGCTTTCCGTCATCGAGAAAATTGACGCAGCGATACAAGATATGGCCGGCGGCACGACGAGCGAAACCGCGGTCGGCGGCATGAAGTCAAAAATTGACGCGGCCAAGATCGCCGTGCGGTCGGGCATTCCGCTCGTCATCGCGTCCGGCAGCAAGAAGAACGCACTCGCCCGGATCCTCGGCGGTGCGGACGAAGGCACGCTGTTCATCGCCAAACCGAACAAACTGCAAGGCCGCAAACGCTGGATCGCTTTTTTCCATCATCCGAAAGGCACGCTATTCGTAGATGCCGGCGCGAAGCTGGCGTTGCGCGAGCAAGGCAAGAGCCTGCTGCCGCCCGGCGTCACACGCTGTGAAGGGGATTTTGCGGCGGATGACGTGGTGCGGGTGTGCGACGTGGACGGCATGGAATTCGCGCGCGGCATCGTGAAATTTAGCGCTGAAGAGATCCGCACCACAAAACTCGCGCGCGTCGAACTGGTGCACCGCGACGATCTGGTGATTTTGTAAACCGACAACACCTTCAGGAATCTTTCAAAGCAGGAACAGGAAACCGAACTAGCCTTGGCGCACCGGGCGTCATAGCGATTCATCAAAAATGAAAAAATCACCGGCGATCAACGATTTACTCAAAGTCATGGCAAAACTACGTTCGCCCACGGGTTGTCCGTGGGATCGCGAGCAGTCGCACCTGACGCTGCGCCGCCACGCGATTGAGGAGGTCTATGAATTGATTGATTCCATTGAGGCGGGCGACGACCACGAGATGGCTGAGGAACTGGGTGACTTGTTGTTGCAGGTGGTTTTTCACTGCCAGCTCGCGCGTGAACGCGGCGTATTTGATTTTGAAACTGTTACCCGTACGCTGGTGGACAAACTAATCCGCCGTCATCCACACGTCTTCAGCACAACGAAGGTTAAGAACGTAGACGAGGTCTGGGCAAACTGGGAGAAGATCAAGAAGGCTGAGAAGCATGGCACCCATTTGGAACGCAAATCCGCGTTTGATGGCATTCCGAAACATCTGCCGGCACTGTTGCGAGCCGAGAAGCTGGTCAAAAAAGCGCACAAAACCATTGCTGCCGGCCGGCCGGTCTTCGGAATGAATTCAAAACGGAAGCTGAGCAAGCCTGCGCTGGCGAAAGAGTTGTTTGAACTGGCCGCATACGCTCAGGCGCGCGGCTGGTGCGCGGAGGAATTGCTGGCAGGTGAAATCAAAAAGCAGGAACGACAGTTGCGAAAACAGGAAAGCTCGGCGACCTTTGTTAAGTAAAAACGGGTGGTCATATGGTCGGGCGAGCCAAAATATTAGGGCCGGAGGCGGGGGCCATGTGGTCCTTGTTCTGGCGAGCGGTATTGCTGACACCGCTGGTGATGATTGTTGGCGGCATTTGGCTATTCACCTGGCCACTGTTGATTATTTTGCCCATGGTTGAGTGCATTTATGTGAGCGAACACGCGTGGTTCCGGGCCGCGGGTGTGGCGGTGGCATGGTTGATTTTGTTTCTGTTAGCGCGCTCCGGATGGTTCAAAATTGATCGGAAGTATTTCCCCAACGAACAGGAGAATATCTGAACCAACCGGCTGCGCCAAAAATCAGGCATTGACAGGTTTTGTAAATCTGGTTTAATTCCCGACCCTTTGCGGGGAATAATTTTATGTATGCTGTTCTAGAAACTGGTGGCAAGCAATACCGCGTTATCGCGGGCGACAAGCTCGAAATCGAACGCCTTGAAGTCGAGGCGGGCAAACCGGTCACGTTTGACCGCGTGCTGCTTGTTAACAATGAAGGCAAACTTTCCGTCGGCGCGCCCACCGTCACTGGTGCCACCGTCGTGGCGGATGTCGTCGAGCACAAGCGCGGCGAAAAGAAGCTGACGTTCAAAATGAAACGCCGCAAAGGCTATCACAAGACCATCGGCCACCGCCAGGAACTGACAGTTGTCAAAATCACCGCAATCAACGCTTAATATTTTATGGCACATAAAAAAGGTCAAGGCAGCGTAAAAAACGGGCGCGACAGCGTTAGCAAACGCCTGGGCATGAAAGAATTTGGCGGGACGTTTGTGACCGCCGGCAGCATCATCGTGCGCCAACGCGGCAGCAAATTTATCGCTGGCAAGAATGTCGGCACCGGCCGCGACTGGACTCTGTTCGCGCTCACCGACGGCAAAGTGTTGTTCGACAAGAACAGCCGCCGCATCAACATTGTCGCCGAGACGGCGGCGAAGAATTAAGCAGGCGATTGCTTTTTCAGGCGAGGCCAAGCGCCTCGCCTTTTTTATTGTCCTCGAAGGGTTGAATCGTGAATAGTTAAACGAAACTGACGATTCAATTTTTTACGACCACCCCATTTCATGTTCATTGACGAAATTAAAATCTACGCGCAGGCCGGCCACGGCGGCAAGGGCGCGGTCGCATTCCATCGCGAAGCCTACATCACCAAGGGCGGACCGAGCGGCGGCAACGGCGGGCGCGGCGGCAGCGTCATCCTGCAGGCGGACCACGATCTGAACAATCTCATCCAGCAATATTATGTCCCGCGCCTGATCGCGCAGGTTGGCGAGGGCGGCATGGGCAAGGGCATGGATGGCCACGCAGGGAAAGATATCATCGTCAAGGTCCCCTGCGGCACGCTGGTGTGGCAGCTCAAAGACACCACGCCGCCGATCGAGAAAAAAATGCGGCGCGATGACGACGAAGACGAAGAGGAGAGTGAAAACATGATGCTCGGCACGAGCACGGGCAAGCGTCCGCTCTTCCGCACTTCGCAGGGCAAGTCCGCGCTGGAAATTGATTTAAGCAAGGAAGCGGAGGACCCTGAAGAAACCCCGGATGGCATTGAAAACAAAGGCACGCTCATTGCCGACCTCACCACGCATGGCCAGCAGTTTGTCTTGTGCAAAGGCGGACGCGGCGGACTGGGCAATCGCAATTTCGCCACCGCGCGCCACCAGACGCCGCGCTTTGCACAGCCGGGCGAGCCGGGCACCGAGGGCGAGTATCTTTTGGAACTGCGCATTATGGCCGAGATCGGCCTGGTCGGCTATCCGAATGCCGGCAAATCCACCCTGCTCACAGCGATTTCCAAGGCGCGTCCGAAAATTGCGGCGTATCCCTTCACGACGCTGACGCCGCAGATCGGCATTTTGGAATATGCCGACTGGAAACGTCTGACCGTTTGCGATGTGCCGGGACTGATTGAGGGCGCGAGCGAAAACGTCGGCCTCGGCCACGAATTCCTCCGCCACATTGAGCGCTGCAAAATTATTGTGCTGCTGCTCGACATGGCCGGCACTGACAACCGCAAGCCGTGGGACGATTACAAGCAACTGCTCAAGGAACTGGAACTCTACGATCCGGCGCTGTTGGAAAAAGAACGCTTCGTCGTCGCCAACAAAATGGACGAGGCCATCGCCGAGGAAAATTTGAAGCAGTTTAAAAAGAAGATTAAAAAGGTCGCTGTGCTGCCCATTTCCGCCGCGTTTGACCAGGGTTTGGATCAATTCAAGCAGACCATCCGCGCGGCAGTAGAGGCATCGGAAGCTTGATGATGGCTGGTCGCCTGGCCAGCCGTTTTTAATTTGGGCGGCACGGTAACGTGACCGCCCTATCCTTCCGCAACTTCCAAAAAGCGCATCACGGTGTCGCCGTGCTTGAGCATTTTCGCTTCCGTCCACGGCGCGACGATTTCTAATGTGTCGCGCTTCGTGTGTCCAAGCACCAGCCGTCCGCCAGGCGCGAGCAGCTTCGGCAGGCTGGCGTCGTCGAGCAACTGCTGGGCGAAGGACAGCGAGCGCCGATTCACATTTTTCTCACCGTAAGGCGGGTCCGCGAGAATCAAATCAAACTGCTTGCCGCTTTCCACCATTTGTTTCATGGCAGGAAAAACATCCTGGGTCCGTGTCTCCAGAATTTGTCCATAGCCCGCGGCGGCGGCGTTGCTGCGGATAAATTCCGCATGGCGATGGGACTTCTCGATGCAGAGCACTGAAGCCGCGCCCCGACTCAAACATTCCAGACTCAACGCGCCGCTGCCGGCGAATAATTCCAAAACCTTCGCGTCCACCACGCGGGCCCCGAGGGAGTTGAAGACGGCTTGCTTGACGAGGTCAGGCGTGGGCCGTACATCCAGTCCCTTTGGGACTTTCAGAATCCGCCGTGCCGCGTTGCCGCCTGTAATGCGCATGATTTATTAGCCAGAGATTTTCACAGTTAGAACCCAGATAACAAAACGAAAAAAACATTTCGCTCCGGGCATATCCGGGTTCGCCGGAACTGAAAAACGTTCAATTAAAAATTTCCGTAAAGAAACTCATCATATCCGCCCACGAGCGCTTGTCGGCGCGCGCATTGTATTTGGCGCCAGGTAGACTGCCGTCGGCCATCGGCTGCGTGAAGCTATGAACCGCGCCGCCATATTTGATGAGCCGCCAGTCCACACCAGCATCGCGCATTTCCTTTTCAAAGGCCGCCAGATCCTCCGGCTTTTCGAACGGATCATCCGCACCGTGGCACACGAGGACTTTGCACTTGATGGTCTTGCCGTCCGCAGGCGTCGGCGAATCCAATCCGCCATGGAAGCTGACAATGCCGTTCAACTCCGCGCCGCTGCGGGCGAGTTCGATCACAGTTGTGCCCCCGAAACAGTAGCCGATGGCGGCAATGCGTTTGGTGTCCACCGGTCCGCATTTCTTGAGTTCTTCCAGACCTGCATTGACGCGCAAGCGGAGCAGTGTGCGGTTAGTCTTGTATTTCGTGGCCTCGGTTCCGGCTTCCTGAATGGACTGCGGGCGGATGCCTTTGCCATAGATATCCGCACAGAACGCGACATAGCCGAGGTGCGCGAGCATCACCGCGCGGTTCTGCTCGTAATCAGTTAAGCCCATCCATTGATGCACCACGAGCACCCCTGGACGCGGGCCGGACAAGGCGTCATCGTAGGCGAGATAGCCCTCGAGCGTCGTACCACCCTGTTGGTATTCGACCGTCTTGGTTATCAGTTTGGCTTGAGCGGAAACCGCGCAAGCCGCCGCCAGAAACAATGGAATCAGCGTTTTCATCACGTCCCATTCATAAACTGCAAATTGAAAAAACTCCAGCGGTTTATGTGCTGCGCGAAGTCCGCCCTGTGACAAAGACGAGTTTTAAAGCCTCTCTTGTGATCGCACGCGATATTTTGTTATCGGCAGTTTTCGGCAGACACGACTACACTTTGCGCGCATGGATCCGCTCGCACCACCGGACTCGCATCACCTCGACGCCGCCATTGGCTGGCTGGGCTTGGGGTGCGCGGATGATGCGCGCGCTGAGCTGGAAGAAATATCCGCCGTTCATCAAATTCACACTGCCGTACTGGAAGTACGCTGGACATTGTGCGCGCACGAAAAACGCTGGTCGGATTCGCTGACCATTGCGGAACTGGAATTGAAAATTGCGCCCGACGAAGCCACCGGCTGGCTGCACCGCGCGTATGCCTTGCGCCGCGTAAGCGACGGCGGGCTCTCGCAGGCGTGGAACGCCCTGTTGCCCGCCGCAGAACAATTTCCGGCGGAACCGGTCATCGCCTACAACCTTTCCTGTTACGCATGCCAGATGCACCAACTGGATACCGCGCGGACGTGGCTGCACCGTGCCATACGGGCCGGCCAGAAAGATGCCATCAAAAAAATGGCCCTGGCGGATGATGATTTGCAACCGCTGTGGGTGGAAATTGAGGAGTTTTGAAAACGATAAAACCCATTTTGTCCGTGGGCGGTCTGTGCATCCAACGCGACGACACGGTGATTTTGCACGGCGTGGACTGGAACGTTCAGCGCGGTGAACATTGGGTGATTCTGGGCGCCAACGGTTCGGGCAAAACTTCCCTGCTCAGCGCAATCACCGGTTATCTGATGCCGACGGGCGGGGAGATTTCCGTGCTTGGCGAAACTTACGGCCAGTCGGACTGGCGCGAACTGCGCAAGCAGATCGGCCTCGTCAGCTCATCCGTGAGGCAGTTGATGGCGGATGAGGAGCCGGCGCTAGAAACGGTGGCGAGCGGCAAATTCGCGATGATTGATTTATGGGGGCGACGGCTGAGCCGAGCCGAAAAAAACAAGGCCTCCAGGCTGTTGCAGCAAGTCGAGTGTGCGTATCTGGCGACGCGACCCTGGCGCGTGCTGTCGCAAGGAGAACGGCAGCGGGTGCTGATTGGCCGGGCGCTGATGGCCCAGCCACGCGTGCTGATTTTGGACGAGCCGTGCGCCGGACTGGATCCAGCGGCGCGCGAACAGTTCCTGGAATTCCTCCAACGGCTTGGCGTTCAAAAAAAATCGCCAACGCTGGTTCTGGTGACGCATCACGTTGAGGAAATCGTGCCAGCCCTGTCACACGTTCTGATTTTGAAAAACGGCGCAGTGCTGGCAACCGGGAAGAAAAAGAAGGTGATGACTTCCGCCAATCTATCGCGCGCCTTCGGGTTGAAAATGAAGTTGCAATTCAAGCACGGCCATTTTGCACTGACGCGGGCTTCAAAATAATTTGCGGTATGGTTTAGCCAGCTGGCTCAACACGTCCTGAACTTCCGGCGGCAACGCTTTCCCGTCATACACGCGGATGCGCCACTGGTCATGGACGCGGACCTGCAGGACGATACGTTCGCCGGCGGGCGGGAGCTGCGCATTATCCTCTGGCAGCCGGTCCAGCAACAATCCCAGCATCTGAAAATCCTCAGCGGAAAGCTGGCGAACCTCGCCCGTCCGAGCATCGGTATTGGATATGACATAGCTGCGAAAGCTGCCGTTGGTGGCAACCTCGGCGGCAGACACTTGGACGTGATACGCTAGATAAAGCCGCTGCACCGGCGTCATGGCGGCCACCGCAGCAGCCTCCGACTCGCCGCGTACGCTGCTGACAATCACTTTCAATCCGGCTCCGGCCAGCGCTGGGCTGTTGGCGGGACGTTCAGACCACGGCTTGATCCAGCGAGCGTAGGCAGAATTGGTATCGGCGGCGGCCAATGAAAACGTGGCGATAATGAAAATACCGACAACGAAGGCGCACCGGAGAAGTTTCGCTAGCGGCGCGGTGTCCGAAATCATTGGTAGGTTGCCGGGCCGCTTCATGGTGTGACATTGCTGCGGGCGAGGTGACTTGTCGAGAAAATGTTAACCTCGAAATGAGGCGCTTTTATGCGGTAACTGCTTTTTTCTGGCCCCAACCGAAAAGGTGTTTCGCCTTGATGACTTCAAAAATCTGCGATGGAATGAGCTGGCTCAACGTTTCGTCGCCGGAATGAATTTTGGCCAGGACTTCGCCGGAATATATCTTCAATGCGTCGGCGTTGTAGTGGGCGATGTCGACGATGAACTTGTTTTCGACGAGATGCTGGTAGAGGTGGCGCAGGTGCGGGGCAACGTCGAGATTTTCCACGGTGAAAAGCTTGCCGGTCTTTTTATCGAGCGAGGGATAGACGTAGAGCTTGGCCCCGTTCTTGAATAGCTGGCCGAGCGATTCCATGAGGCCGCCAGGCAGGTCGGTGTAGAATTTTTCATCCAGCACATCGCGCAAGCGCACCAGGCCAATGGGCAGGCCAATGGGTTTTTGAGTCTGGCGGGAAAGATAGCTGACGAGGCGGTGGTAGCGGAGGAAATTGGAGATTAATACCGGCTTGCCGAGTGCGCCGAGTGTGTCCACGCGGTCCAGGAAATCGCGGTGGTCAATGGCGTCTCCCACCTGCAACTGGCGCAGCGTCATCTCGAACATGGCGACGGGTGTTTCGCCGTTCAGCGCGGGCTCCTGGACGAACTGCGCCTGCGCGCGCTCCATCATGTCGAGCATGGGATTGGTGATGGGGCGGAAGCTGCCGCGTTCCAGCAGGACGGGTTTCTTGTAGAGGATTTCGCTGGGGATGACGGTTTCCCCATCGGCGGTAAACAGGGCCGCTTCGGTCAGCCATTGCTCAACGAGTTGCAAGGCCATGAGGCGGTTGTCCACGCCGGTGAAGGCGGGGCCGGAAAATTTGATCATGTCCACTTCCACGCGCTGGCTGCTGAGTCCATCGAGCAGAGAGCCAATGAGTCGGGCGGGTTCGATGTGCTGGTAAAACGCGGCGTGAATGAGGTTCACCCCGATGACGCCGACAGCTTCCTGCTGGCGCGGCGTTTCCCAATCGAGCAGCCGCACATGGATGATGATGGTGGAAGGATCGCCATGCGGATGGACCTGAAATTTGATACCAAGCCAGCCCTGGCCTTCTTCCAGACCGGGACGCGCGCCCTGCTTGGTCGCGATCGTGTTAGCGAAGGCGAAGAACGTGCACTTGTCGCCGCGCGTTTTATCGAGGCGCTTTAGGAGTAGGTCGAATTCCAAATCCAGCATCGCGCCTAAGCGCTTGCGGCTGACATAGCGTTCGGCCACGCCGTAAATCGCGTCACTGACCGCCATGTCGTAGGCGGAAATGGTTTTCGCCACCGTGCCGGACGCCTTGCCGACGTGAAAAAACCAGCGCGCCACTTCCTGCCCAGCGCCAATCTCGGCAAAGGTGCCATAGCGTTTCGCATCAAGGTTGATTTGGAGGGCCTTTTGGCCGGTATTGAGTTTGTCCGTGCTCATAGTCCTTGCGCGCGCACAATACACAAAAACAGGAGAGTGTCCAACAAGATGCGTTTCAGCTTTTCGCGAGCAACGGCTCTGCTACACTGAACTCCATGTATCGTACGCAGGATTTGCATGTTAAAGAAATCGTTCCGCTGCTCGCGCCGCGGGCGCTGAAGGCGCTGACGCCGACGCCGGATCCGGTCAACGCCACCGTGGCGCAATCGCGCGACCGAATCATCCGCATCCTGAACCAGGAAGACCCGCGCCTGCTGGTCGTCATCGGGCCGTGCTCGATTCACGATGAAAAGAGCGCGCTGGAGTACGCGACGCGCTTGAGCCAGCTGCAGAAGGAATTTGCCGACAAGATGGAAATCGTCATGCGCGTGTATTTTGAGAAACCGCGCACAACCATCGGCTGGAAGGGATTGATCAACGATCCGCACATGGACGGTTCGCAAGACATTGAGACCGGTTTGAAAATCGCCCGGAAATTGCTGTTGCAAATTGTCGGCATGGGATTGCCGGCAGCGACGGAATTTCTCGACCCCATCGTACCGCAATACATCGCCGATCTGGTCACGTGGGCGGCCATTGGCGCGCGCACCACGGAATCACAGACGCATCGCGAAATGGCCAGCGGCCTGTCCATGCCGGTCGGCCTCAAGAATTCCACCGACGGCAGCTTGCAGGTGGCCATTGATGCGATGGGCGCGACGCGGCATCCGCATAGTTTTCTCGGTATGAACGAGGACGGCGCGACCAGCATCGTCCGCACGAGCGGCAACCCGCACGCCCATGTGGTGCTGCGCGGCGGTCGCGCGATGACGAACTATGACGCGGCCAGCATCCAGGCGGCGGAGGCCAAATTGGTTTCCGAAAAACTGCCGCCGGTACTGATGGTAGATTGCAGCCACGCGAACTCGGAAAAGAAATTTGCGAAGCAGGAGGATGTCTGGCACAGCGTCATCGAACAGCGGGCGGGCGGCACGAAATCACTCATCGGCCTGATGGTCGAGAGCCACTTGAGCGAAGGCAACCAGCCGATCCCGAAAAACATTACCGAACTGCGCTACGGCGTGAGTGTCACGGATTCCTGCATCGGCTGGGAAGCGACTGAGCGGATGCTGCGCTGGGGGTACCAGACCCTGAAGAAATAAAGGCGGCCGCAGGTTTGACCTGCGTAGCCTAAAAATTTCTTACCATCACGGCCAGTTCCAGGCGTATGGGAACCGGAGGCGGTAAAATTGTGCTGCCGAGTTGAGAACCATATTTGTGACAGACAACGAATTTGTCCCGGGATTGGATGGATCGATTGTCCCACCGGAAACGCCAGACCCGCTTGGGACGGCAGAACCGAAATCCGCCGGCAACGGCGGGGTTGAAACAAAGATGGATTGCGCGGCGGTGAGGCTGTTGAAGTTGGTCACCAACGTCCAGTTTGCTTGCGCCAGATTGGTGCTGCCATCCAGAAAGCCGCTCAAGCCCACTGGCATATTCACCACGTCCAACCGGTTGCTGCCATTGGTTTGCGAGAGGCCGTTGATTTGCACGGGCGAAATCATTTGCTGAACTGTGTCGGCAATCACGGCGTGAAACTTTGCAGTCGGATCGCCGGTATCCCCCCAAAATATATAATTTGTGCCGGGACCGTTAAGGTTTGCATTGGCCAACGCACCGGCAGAATATGCTCCGATGACACTAACCGGTTGCAAACCGGCACCAGTTCCCTGATTAGCAAGGGCGTTGGTTAGCCCATAGCTTGCCGCATTGGTAAGCACACTGTTTAGCAGGCTAAAAATATCGGGTGAATAAACCATCAGACCAGAATAGCTGGGAGAATTATTTATTTGCTTCAACATTGCGGTGAAACCGGTGTTATAGGTGATGATGCGCTGACGCACGAACGCCAAATAATTACTTGACCGATTAGAGTTGAATTGCGGAACGGTTGTGACATCCGCCGCGTTGGGTGCAACCAGAGTGCGGCACCCTTTGGCGAATAAATTCGTGATGACTTTGAATTGATTGGTGATGTGTAAGTTTATGGCCGTGGTCCAGTTGGCGAGATTTGTCCCATTATTGGGAGCACTGCTTGGGTTGCCGATGGCATTATCATTCATATCCAACACAAAGTCCGCATTGTTCACCCAAACAACGAACAAGCAGTTGGTAGCGTTTGTGGGCGCGGCAAAATTGGCGACATTGGTCACCAAAATTGCACTCGATTGGCCATAGAACGAAATATTGTTACTGGAAAAGGCCCAGTTGGTGCTAATGATCGAGTTGGAACCCAACAACCCCTGCCGTTGCGCCAGTACTTCCACCCAGGTTCGTCCATTGGTATAGCGTTTGCCGCAATAGAGATATCCCGATGATCCGGCATTGTTCGTAGAGGTATCAGAAAGGGTGTCGCCAAAAACGTAAATAGATGAAAATCTGGCGTGAGCCGAAAAAACCAAGCTGCCAAAATATAAGATGGCTGCGGTGAACTTTATTAGATTTTTCACGATAAGAATTTGCCGGATAAAACGGTGAAGTAAAGTAGTTTAATCTCCAGCAAACGGGTAATAAACCGGAATTTGCTGGCGCGCGGCTGAACGATGTTTAACCTCAGCACCTGTCCGTCCGTTGAGCGAATCACCGAAAATGCCCCGCCTCCCGTCAAAATATTTGACTCTGCTGGCGCTGTCCCTGACGCCATTAGTGGCGTTTGGCAACGGATTGCGGCTACCCAGCCAGGACGGCTTTGCCACCGCTCGCGGCGAGGCGTTTGTAGCCACGGCGGACAATCCCTCGGCGATTTATTACAATCCCGCCGGCCTCGCCCAACTGGACGGCACCCAACTGCGGTCGGGCATTTACGGACTGTACTATGATCCGACCTACCAGCCGTCAAAGGGAGCGCTGAACGCTGGCAAGACTTATGAAATTAAAAAACAATTTGCCGCCAGCCCACAATTTTTTTTCAGCAGTAAACTAAAAGAACTGCCGGTGAGCGCGGGGCTGGGCATCTATGCGCCTTACGGCGGAGCGATGGAATGGCCGTCGGATACGGGCTTCCGCACGGTGGGGACAAAAAGCTCGCTCATTTACCTCCGCCTGAACCCAGTGGTGGCGATAAAGCTGGGCGACCAAGTTTCGCTGGGCGCGGGCCTCATGGTGGACTATGCAAAAATTGATCTCGAACAGGGACTGCGACCTTTTCCGAAGCCGCTTGTCAATTATTTTCATTTCACCGGTGAGGGTTTTAGCGTCGGCTACAATGTCGGCGCGCTCTGGCATCCGATTGAGCAAGTTTCCGTGGGCGCGACGTTCCGGAGTCAGACGCACTTCACGATGAATGGCAATACGAGCATCGAACAGCAGCCCATCATCTCGGCCACCTCGCTGCCCGCTAGCATGGGTTTCACTTTTCCGCTGACTGCCGTGGTCGGTCTCTCCTACCGTCCGACGCCAAAGTGGAATTTGGAAATCGATGCGGATTATACCGACTGGAGCAGCTTCGGCACCTCGACCATCCGCCAGTCCGGCACACCACCATTTCCCGTGCAGCAAAACATCCCGGTGCATTTTGGCTGGCAGGCGAGTTGGATGTATGAGTTCGGGGTCACGCGCTATTTTGACAACGGCTGGCGTGCCAGCGCGGGGTATACTTTTGATCAGAATTCCATTCCTAACACCTACTACTCACCGATGGTGGCGGACATGGACCGGCATTTTTTCAGCCTTGGCGCAGGACGCACGGGAAAAATGGTTGATTTTGATGTCACTTACCAGCTCGGCTATGGCCCGAATCACACGGTCACCGGCAGCACCCCGTCATCCACGCCGGGGCTGTTCTCCGGCCAACGGGCAGATGGCACTTACGCATTCTTCAGCCAGGCCATCATGGTGACGGTGGGCTTGCATTTTTAAGCGAACAATCGCGTTGTTTTGGCGGGCCAGTTATTCCATTCTCACCGCGAGATGACTCCGGTTATTCACAGCCCCTGCCACGGCGCGAGCGTGCTTTCCCGCCCGGTGAAAAACACGCGTTCAGCCGCGTCATCCTCCGGCGCGTCTGAAATCCAGATTGTTTTTCAAACTACCGACGGCGTGACTCTGCGCGGCACGCCCATTCATTTTAACCGCCACACCGCCGTCTGGGAACTTTACAATCCCAGCAGCGCGCCGCGCCTTTCCGAAACGCTCCCCGGGTTTAAAATCATTTTTCAGGAGCGGACTGTTTATGCCGGCCGCGCCGTCATCAGCAACCTCGTGGACGCCGGCGCAAAAATTATTTGCGACGCCACCCTCGATGAGGCGAACTGGGCGGGACTGGATTTTACCGCACCGCTGCCCGACGGACAGCTGGCGAATGAGTTCAAAAACTTTCTTGGCGAATGGCAGAAATTTTACAAGGTGTCGGCGGAATTCAAAATTGTCGTCGCCGACTTGCAGACGTTTTTGACTGACTTACGGCTGTGGCTTGAACAAGTAGACCTTGGTCTCCGTGCCGCGCCCGCGAGCCAGCGCCATAGCCGCGAACAGAAAATTGCGGGCGAGCTGGCACCGGCCATTTTACCACTGCTGACAAATTTCTTTGAGAAATTCGAAAGTGCCCTCCGCCAGGTCGAACCGGAGCTTTTATCTGCACACCAGCATTTTGCTCGCCGCCAGTTGCATCCACTACTGCTGTGTTCACCTTTTCTGTATCGCTGTTTTGTGAAGCCGCTCGGGTTTGCCGGCGATTATGAAATGGTCAACATGATGCTCCGCGAGCCGTTGGAGGGCGCCTCGCTCTATGCCAAAATCATTAATCTCTGGTTTGTGAGACAGCCTCCCGCCGAGGCGCATCGCAACCGCATTGCACGGCTCGTCCGGCAGCTGCAAGATACGGCTGCACGCGTCGCGCGCACGGCCCCCCCCGCGAGGATTTTGAGCGTAGGCTGCGGCCCGGCACACGAGGTGCAGCAGTTTTTACGAGCGAGCCACCTAGCCAACCGCGTGCACTTCACCTTGATTGACTTCAATGAGGAAACGCTCGCAAACTGCCAATCCGCCGTGAATGAGGCAAAAATCAAAGGGGGCCGCAATACACAGTTTCAGTTTGTTAAAAAGTCCGTGCAGCAAATCGTCCGCGAATCCGCGCGGCAGGCCGAACCAGAGGCTGGTAAACCATTTGACTTGGTCTATTGCGCCGGGCTGTTCGATTATTTGAGCGACGCGTTCTGCCGGCAGTTGACGGACATTTTTTACGGCTGGCTTACGCCGGGCGGCCGGCTAGTGACCACGAATGTGGATGATTATAATCCGCGCCGGCTCACGATGGAGCACATCATGGAATGGCATTTGTTTTACCGCAGCAGCGCGGATTTGCTGGCGCTCAAGCCCGCCGCAGCACCAGAAGATGGGTGCACAGTGAAATCCGACGCCACCGGCGTCAACCTGTATTTTGAAGCGCAAAAACCGGACCGTGAATAAAATTCCGCACATCCCCAACCCCGGCCTCGTGGCGGCCTTCAAGGCTGACGAGGCAGAGAAGCGCATTGAAAACACCAAGGTTGGCTGCATTTTGGTGGTCACGTTGATGCCGCTCGGCAGCACGATGGATTATGTTTTTTATCCCGAAAAACTGTGGCTGTTCTTCGGCCTACGGCTGGTATGTTCGTCCATCGCCGCCCTCATCTGGGCTGGACTCCACACGCGCATAGGCCGGCGATACAGCCAGTGGCTGGGGCTGACCGTACCGCTCCTGCCCGTGGTTTTTCTGACGTGGATAATAGCGGTCACGAACGGGTTTGGCTCAACGTATTACGCCGCACTGAACCTGGTTCTGCTGGCCGTTGGCGCGGTGCTACACTGGACGTTACGGGAAAGCATCGTGGCCGTGCTGCTGGCGCTGGGGATGTATATCAGCGCGGGGTTATTTCACGGACATTTCTCCGAGATTGGGTTGAAATCCATCTTCAATAATTTTTACTTCATCGCGCTCATGGACATCATTGTCGTGGTCGGCACCTATTTTCAAAGCCGCGCGCGGTTCCGGGAATTTAGCCTGCGGCGGGAACTGGATCAGAACCGCGCCGCGCTCGAAACCAGCCTCGCGCAGCTCAAGGAAAACGAGGCGCAACTCGTCCAGTCCGAAAAGCTCGCGTCGCTCGGCCGCATGAGCGCCGGCATGATCCACGAGATTAACAATCCGCTGAACTTCGCCAAGGCCGGCCTAGAATTTCTGCGCGAAAAGGAAAAATTCCTCGTGCCGGAGCAGCGGGCGGATTATGCGGACATCTTGAAGGACATCGAGGCCGGCGTGGGCCGCGTGAACACCATCGTCTCCGACCTGCGCATGTTCACGCATCCGGACACCGAGCTGCGCGATGAGGTGGTGGTGCATGAGATTATCGCCGCCGCATCCCGTTTTTTGCACAATGAAGGCCAAGACAAGGCGGAGTTTGAAGAGACGCTGGCGCCGGATCTGACCCTCTTTGCGAATAAAAATAAATTGATCCACGTCTTTACCAACCTGCTGCAAAACTCGCTCGACGCCCTGAAAACAAAAAAATTCACCGATGAAAAACCGGTCGTCCGCATCAGGGGCCGCATGGAAAATGGCACCACCATTTTAAGCGTGTATGACAACGGCCCCGGGATCGCTGCGGAAAATCTCAGCAAGATATACGACCCGTTTTTCACTACGAAAGACGTGGGGGAAGGCATGGGCCTCGGCTTGAGCATCTGCTACCGGATCGTGCGTGAGGCGAAGGGGAAAATTTCCGTAAGAACCGAGCTGGGAAAATTCTGCGAATTCACGCTGGAACTACCTGCCACCGGAAAACCGGCCACGCCTTGAATCATGGAACTTTCCTACCCTTCTAAAAAATTCGCCATCCTCTATGTAGACGATGAGGAAATGTCGCTGAAATATTTTGCCCGGGCGTTTGGCGAGACTTACCGCGTTTTCACCGCCACCAACGCGCGGGACGGACTAAAGGTTATTCAGGAACATGGCGATGAAATCGGGATCCTTCTGACCGACCAGCGGATGCCCGGAGAAAAGGGGGTCTGGCTGTTAGAGCAAACCCGCCAGCTCCAGCCGCAAATTCTCCGCATCCTCATCACCGCGTTCACCGACATGGATGCCGCCATCGCTGCCATCAACAACGGCTCGATTTACAAATACGTTTCCAAGCCCTGGGACCGCACGCATCTCGAATTGGAATTAAAGCAGTCGATGGATTTTTTCCTGATCCAGAAAGAGCGCGAGGAATTATTGAAAGAACGCAGCACTCTGTTACGCGAGCGGATGATGGCCAACCGCATCGGCAGCCTCGGCTTGGTCGCCGCCGGACTGAGCCAGCACATCCGGAACTCGATGGTGGCGGTAAAAACATTCCTGGATCTGCTCGAAGAGCCAGTCGGTTCCAACAGCCTGCGCGACCCAGATCTGCTGCGGAGTGTCCGCACGGACATCGGGAACATCATCGGTCAGTTGGCCGATCTGCGCATCGTGTCGGTCAACCCTGAGGACGCCGCTTTTACCAGCGCGATCCAACTCCGGCCCACCGTTGCTGAAATCTTGACCGCGCTGCAGCCCGCTTTTTCAGCCCGGCGAATCGAGGTGGAGAACAACATCCCCGAAAATATCCCGGCGTTAACCGTGGACCTGCCAAAATTCCGACGACTTTTCGAACTGCTGTTCAAGGACGAACTCGCCATGCTGCCCGCCGGCAGCCACATCTCGCTTACGGCGGCGGAATCAGCCATCAACGGAAAGCCCGGACTTGCGCTCACACTCACAGATAACGGTCCGGCGCTGCCGCAAGATACGCTCAATCTGGTGCTGGATCCGTTTGCGACCAAAGGCAAGCCTTCCGAATACGGCATCAACCTGATGATTTGCCTACTCATCGTCCACCATCACGGTGGCACAATTGAGGTTAACGGCGCAGCGGATGGCGGCAACATTTTCACCCTCCGTCTGCCGCTGCAACCGGGAAAAGGCACCGTGGAATAAATTAATTGCCCGCTGGGACCAGCTCAATGCTCGATTCCAGCGTGTCGGCATCCGACCCAAGATTCCATTGACCTTTCCAGCGTTTCTGTGAAAAATAATCCCAGTGACGGCAACCATTCATTATCATCTTCACCAACGCACGCAATGAAGACGATTCTGGTTTTGTCTCCCCATCCTGACTTTCCCGAGACCATCCGCGCGTGCCTGCTTCCCGAGCAATACCGCATCGTTCACCGCCTGAACGTGGACGAAGCCGAACCGCTCGTCGTTCACGGACTGGCCAGCGCCGTCATCCTGGATGCCGAGCTCATGGGTATCGAATGTATTTTGAGCATCGAACGGCTGCGCCGGCGCGATAAAAAAACGCCCATCATCGCCTTCACCGAACTGGCGCAGGCCGACTGGGAAGAGGAAGCTTTTCTCCACGGCGTCTCGCATGTCCTGACCAAACCCGTGCGGCAGCGGCTCCTGAATACCGTGCTGGAAAGACTGTGGGCCCCGCCCGCCGCCGCCCGCCCGACACCGGCCGTTCCCGCCGGCAACACCGCCGTTTTTGCCCGCGCCGCCGTGGATCACAATGCCGGCGGCAGATTTGTGAATGCCGCGCAGACGCTCGATGTGCTGCGCGATTTTTCGCCGATCCTCACGCATTCGCTCGACGCCGAGGCGATGTTGAAACAGTTTCTCCAGTTTCTCCGGGAAATGTTGAGTGTCAACCGCGTGGCCATTTTCCTGAACCGCCCGTGCTCGCCGCTCACCGAAGTCATCTCGCCCGAAGACAGCCGGCGGCTGCGGTCGGCGGCGGCCATCGGCCTCGCCAACGGTTTGCTGGAACATTTTGAGTTGTCGCTGGATTCCGGCATTGGTGCACAGATTGCCAAACTTGGCCGGATTCTTCGCCGGGACAGTGACGAGGGGCGCATGGACGCCGAGGTGCAAAAGGAATTTGAACTGCTCGGCGCACAGGTCGCCGTCCCGATTCCCAGCCGCGACGTGATCATTGGCGTGGCCATTTTCGACGGTCGGGTCACCGGTGAACCGCTGGTGAATGTGGAACTGGAGTTGATTTTCCACCTGCTCGAACAAGTCGGCCTCGCGCTACGCAACATCTGGCTGCACGACCAGCTTGCCAGTAATCACGAGATGATGACCGACGTGATGCGGGAATTAAGCAGCGCCTGCATTGTCGTCGGACGTGACCTGAAAATCCTGCACGCGAACAAGGCCGCGCGCCGGCATTTTGGCCGGAAAAACGAGCGGACGGGAAAACTGGAGTTCAGCGACTTGCCACCCGCGCTCGGCGCCAAAATTTATCAGGTACTCAAGACCGGCGCGGCGTTGGAATCGTTTCGGTACGAGCCGGAAAACTTCCCCGGAACGGTTTATAAAATCAGCGTGCTGCCCTTCCAGCACGGGAATTCCACCGTGCCAGTTTCCGCGCTGCTCACCGCCGAGGATTTGAGCGAAAGCGAACAGTTGAGCCGACTGGAAGTCGAAGCCTCGAGCCTGCGCCTGATCAAGTCCATGTCCTATCGGCTGGTCAACGAAATTGGCAATGCCGTGACGCCGCTCTCCACGCATCATCAGTTGCTCCATGAGCGCTACAACGACCCTGACTTCCGCGAGTCCCTCAACCAGGCGCTCGGCAGCGGCATTGATCGCATCTTGCGGTTGAAAGACCAAATGCGGTTCCTTGCGCACGAAGGCCAGTTCGAGCAGGAGACATTTGCCATTGGCAAGCTCGTGGAGGAAGCGTATCAGGAAGCGACGCGGCATCAGCCCACGAACGGCGCACAGTTGAAGTTGGATAACCTCAATCGGCAACTCACGGTGGTTGGAGACCGCGCCGCGCTGAAACATGCGCTGGCGGAAATCATGTTGAACGCCCTGCAGGCACACCCCAACCAACCACAGATTGACGTGACGCTCCAGACGACCGGCTGCAACGGTGACCGCTCTGTAACCATCGAGGTCCTGGATAACGGCAGTGGATTCAGCCCCGAGACGGCCAGAAACGTACCCGCGCCATTTTTCACCACCCGCGTCGGCGGCGTGGGCCTCGGCTTGACCGTAAGCCAGAGAATCATCGAAACGCACCACGGCCGGCTGGAAATTGTCCCCTCGCCCGCCGGCGTCGTCCGCATTTCACTGCCACTGGGCGCTCCAGCGGACGTTTGAACTTTCTCCAGGTCCCCAATCATCCAGTGGCGGGTTGCTTATTGGCTAAAATTTCCACTGGGTTCCCAACGAGATGAGTTGCTGGTCAAATTCTCGGTTTTGCGGATTCGTCACGCCATTTTCCGCATTGCGACCCCAATTCAGCGCACCGGCGAGGCTGATGCTAATGTGGGAATTGTAGGCATAGCTCAAGCCTGCGGAAGCCGTGTATTCTAAATCGTGACGCTTGCAGGTTGGGAGATTTCCCCGGGAAAAATCCCAGTCCAGCATTTTCCCACCAATATCGAAGCCCAATTTACTCGTGAGCGGGCGGTGCCAGGTCAGTTCATACGCACTATCGAAATAGGGGGTTTTACCCAAGCAGGAAACCCATTGCCACGACTTGGTTTTGAACGTCAGCGTGTTGTCCGGGGCAAAGGTAGCGGTCAGCGACGCTTCGTCAAAATACGTCACCGGATGCAGGTCATTGACCGGGGTCGTGTGCGTGGTGGAATCGCCCTGATAATTCCGAAAATCCGGTCCGGCCACGATTTTAACAGTCAGCCAATGCCACGGGTTGCCTTCAATGCCGGCCAGCACGCGTTGATAAGCACTTGAGGAACTATAAGGTGAAAAGGCATATTGCTCCTGATATTGCCGGCCGTAACGATAGCCGAGCGTCAATGCCAGGTGCGGGGCAACCTTGTAGCCGAAATCCGCGCCGCCGTTCACGTCGTAGCGATTGCAATAGTTCTGATACCCTGGAACATTAAGCAGTTCCGTCATCATGTTGTAATAAAGCAGCGACGCCACCGGCCGGACGAACCACTGATCCTGATCGAACTGCACACTCACATTCGCGCGATCCTGGATTTGCCGACGACGCTCACGATCCGCCACGGTGGCAAAGGCACTTAACAACCCGCCCTGATAAAACGGCCCCATGCCGCTGCCATCCACGTAAGTGAAATTATTATCTGCGCCGAAACTCACCGGCTCCATGTCGCCCTTGACCGCCGCCAGCACCCGGTGCGCGGCGTAGCTCTCCGAACTTTGATCGTGATACATCGCGAAATCCGGTGCATACGCGAGAGACAGCACCGGCACATTGGTTGTGCCGACCAGCGGCGAAAAATTGACCCCGATCTTGGGCGACAGGGTCGTGATCCAGGAACTACGGTTTTTTAACGCCACCACGCTGCCTGCGGGGGCCGTGTAGACTGGCGGATAAAATTTGCTGTCCACCCCGGAGAGGAAAACATTGTCGTCATAACTTTCCTTGATGCCCAGGGAGCAATCCGCCAACCACGCCGGCTTGGCCGACTCCGCACGGGCAATCCAGCTGCCGGAAACAATTCCTGCCAGCGCCAACCACACTGTCCATTGCAACTTCATAGCCCCGGCAATCTAACGGATTGCCGCAGCCGACGATGGACATCTATTATTGTAAGCGCACCGTATTTTGCGGTTCAACGCGGGCAGATTTCCCGCGCCGAAATCCGGGTCAAATCCGTCACCGTCCAGTCCGCCCCGTGCGGCTGCAATTCCTCGATGCGGGAACCGCCCGTCGCCACCGCCAGCGTTTTAGCGCCGATAAATTTGCCGCAGCGCACATCGAACGGCGTGTCACCGATGACCACAATTTCCTGGGGTTGCAGATCTTTTGCCAGCACCCGCCGGCCGCGTTCCAATGCCGCGACAGCGATGTGGTTGCGATCCTCATGGTCGTCCGCAAAGCCCCCCATCACAAAAAAGTCCCAGAGGCCGAAGGCGCGCAGCTTGATTTCCGCACCGAGCTGGACATTGCCCGTGAGCAGGCCCAGCATCGGCGGATCCGGCAACGCCTGCAGGTCGCGGATGAATTCAAAAATGCCAGGGCACGCGTGACCGATACTGTGCTCAAGAATATGGTCGAGCCAGAAAATATAGCGTCCAAAGAACTGGCGGAAATGCGCCGGCGATTCATCGAGGCCGTGAATCTTGAAAAACTCGCGCACCAGACTCACATCCGTGCGGCCGGCGAACTTCATTTTCTCCGAGCCGTGATGCAGGTCAAATTCCGTGGCAAAGGTCTTGGCAAACGCCTTCGTGCCAGCGTGGCCGGTGTGGACCAGCGTGCCGTCGATATCGAATAAAACGAGCCGAATCATGCGGGCGCAAGTTAATCGCTTGGGCGGGCAGAGGCAACGCTCTTCACCGTTTTTGATTGTAGGCGGGCTGAGAAAACTTTTCCCGCGCCAGGGTCTCCGCGTGTCCCCGCAATTCCGCGTCCGGCTCCCAGTCCGTCCATTGGACGGCAAACTGTTTTTCCGCCACGCTGCGCATCGCCTTTTCCCAGTCCGACCGCGCCAGCGGCACCGGCGGCTGCACCGAACCTTGAATCAATAAACCGAGCTGGTTCCGGCGCTGCGCCGCCCCCGCGATTTTTTTTCCATGCCAGAGGAGGTCTGATTTTTCGTGTCCGATAAAACACTGGCCTGGCATGGATTTTTTGCAGCAGGGCGCCAGTTCCGTTACCACCTGTAATTCTGCGAATCCCAGTCGCAGCCAGTCGTGGATGCGCCGGTAGCTTTCTTCTGCCTTAAGCGAATGCCATTCGTGGCCGGGCGGAAACACGGCACTGTAAGTCCAGTCCGCCGCGTGCGGCACGATGCCGCCGCCGGTCGGCCGCCGGATGAGAGGGCGCAAGGGCGTGGTGCGTGCCACCTCGGCATATTTCTGGAAATAGCCGAACGTCGCCCCCAGCTCCGTCCAGCCATAAAAGCGCAACACCGGCTGTTGGAGGCGCGGCATCGCTTCCAGCAGCGCTTCATCCAGCGCCATATTGAATGCCGCAGCGCAGGGGCCAGAATTGAGCAGGAGAAAGTTCATCGGTGGCAAAATCAATGCTTCACCCCGATTTGCGGGCAGAGTTTTTGGAGCTCACAGTGCGCGCAATCCGGCTTGCGCGCATTGCACCGGCGGCGGCCGTGCCAGATGAGCCAGTGGCTGAACAGCGTCCAGTCAGCCTGCGGCACCAGCGGCATCAACTCCTGCTCCAGCTTCACTGCGTCCGTTCCTTTGGCCAGCCCCAGGCGGTTCGCCAACCGCATGACGTGCGTATCCACGACCACGCCGACGTTGATGCCAAAGGCATTTCCCAGGACGACGTTCGCCGTCTTACGCCCGACGCCGGCGAGCGCGTGGAGTTCATCCATCGTGCGCGGGACCTCACCGCCGGATTTTTCCACCAGCGCAGCACAACAGGCCTGAATGTTCCTGGCCTTGTTACGGAAAAACCCGGTGGACTTCACAGCCTCCTCAATCGCCGCCAGCGGTGCGTCCGCAAACTCTTTGGCCGTGCGAAATTTTTTGAATAGCTCCGCCGTGACCAGATTCACGCGCTTATCCGTGCATTGCGCGGACAGAATGGTGGCGATGAGCAGTTGCAGCGGGTTGGAAAAATTCAGCTCGCAGTGCGCGTTCGGATACGTCCGCTGGAGCGCAGCGATGATATTCATCGTGCGGGCTTTTTTGGCGGCGACAGTTTCGCGTGGCATGACCGAGAAAGGTTAGCAGCCGGAGGATTTTGAAACCACGAAATATACAAAAAGGGATTGGCCGGAGCGCGAGTTGTCCCAACTCGCAACGGGTGAATGGGGGTAGCCAGCCTAGAGTGATATCAAAGCTGTTCTGGCTGGCCACGCGCCGCGGTTTGGGACAAACCGCGCTCCTGCCCAAGAAAAAGCCCGGACGCATGCGTCCGGGCTTGAAGATCTGCGAAAACTATTTTGCCGGCACGGCGTTGGTGGCCGTGGCGACCGATGTTGGTACGGGGGTAGCCGTGGCCGACGCGGCGGCTTTGGCTGCCTTGGCCTTGTCCAGTTTGTCCTGAGTGTCCTTGGCAATCTGTTCACGCACGGACAAGGGCGGCGTACCGTATTTGCCATCCGTCCAACCGTAGAGCCGGCCCTGGCTATCATTGAGGAACGACCACACGAACCAGAGCACGAACGCAAAGGCCAGCACCTTGGGCCAGGCGGACGGTTTCTCGGCATATTTATCCGCCGCGCCAAACGTCGCGCCCGGCGGCAGTGCCGCGACGCTCGTCAGGGCGCTGCCAAAGGGCACGTTCATCTTCGCCTTCGCATTCACGGCCCAGCCGTTGGCATCCAGAATCGGGCCGAGGTTACGCTTGCGCAATTTCAGCCACGCGATCGCCATGGACGGCGCGGAAATCACCAGCATGATGCCGACGATGACCAGCGGCACCTGCCATTGCTCAAACTTTCCTAGAAACGCTAAAATGCCCGCCAGCGCCGTGGCCAAAGCACCGATAGCCAAGCTGAGCAAGGCGATCACGCTCGGATCAAACGCCGGTTTGGCCGGGGCAGCCGGAGCCGCCGCCGGGGCCGCAGCCACCGGCGTGTTTGCCGCCGTGGTCAATTGCGCGTTGACGTCGGCGTCTGCCGCCGCCGCCTGCTTGGCGGCGCGCTCCTCGATCATCCGCACCAGTTTTTTATACGGCGACCAAAACGCCTGACGGATGCTGATGGGGTTATCCACGATCTTGGTGATGGTGGCGTCCCAGTCGCGGCCTTTGCGGTCATAGAAAATCCCGTTGCGGCCGACAATCAGATTGTCCGCTTCGCCACCGGTGAACGCGGCGACAATGGATAATTTTTCACCGCTGCCCTTGCGCACGCAATCGCAATAGGCGAGGTACGTCCCCGCCATACCCGCCATCGCCGCGTGCCGACCCGCATCGTCCACCGTGAGGCAGAGGTCGCAACTGCGCTGGTCGAGATACAGCGTGCCGGCCTGAAAGATGGCCTTGTCCTTGCGGCCGTAAAAATCGGCGAAATTGACAAAGTTGCGGCAGAGCTTGGCGATGTCGCGGTGATAATGAATCAGCCGGTGCAGGCCGATGACGGCGACGGAATTGCCTTCCTCGGCCTTGTCCTTGGTAATGAGCGCGGTCAACGTTTCCCTGGCGCTGCTCCCGAGAATTTCCCGCGCGCGCGCGAGGCCAATTTTCTCCACCGAACCGCCGGTCTTGCTGGCGTTCCACGCGTCGAATGCGGCGAGCTTGCCGGTGAGCGCATTCCAATCCGCCTCGGTCAAAACCGTTTTTTCACCGAGCAGCGGCGTGATGGCGTTGGTTTGCAACGCGGCAATCGCATTGGCCCATGCAGGGTTGATGCCTTGCGCGAGCGGCAGTGGCGTGGTGGCACCGACCTGCGCGAGCGGCAGGCTGGCGATGTCCGCGTGATTGTGGGTCAGATCTTTCGCGGCCAGCGCGGCGTATTCCTTCTCGTCGCGGTTCAGCGCGTTAATGGCGCGCGGATCAAACGCGGCGAGCCGGCCGCGCGCAAAATAATCCTCCACCTTGGCCTTGACGGCCTTCACCGCACCGGCGGCGGCCTCGGTGTTGACGCCCAGCGGCAACACACTCGCATCGCCCTCGGCTTTTTTCCACCACTCGGAATACGCGGCGGCCTCGGCGAAAAACTGATCCACCCTGGCCTGGCTGACGCCGGGCTTGGCGCTGGCGTCCGTATCCGCGCCGAGACAGTTGATGATGTCGGCGATGACGGCTTTCGTCGCGTCGTCGTTGGCGGAATCGGCGGGTACAATGCCGTCGCCGTTGAACGGCTTCGCGGCAAACGTGGCGGCGGCGGCGGCGGCTTCGTCGAAAGTAATTTCGTCATTGTCCCCCTTGCCCAGCACCTGCCGGCCGAAAGTGGCGATTAACTTGCCTTCCGGCGTGGCGTCATTGATGGCGGCCGGCCGCAACGTGGCGCTGCCCTTGAGCAGGTCGTCCGGATTTTTGATGAGCCCTGCGGCCCACTTGGCGGCGGCGATGAGTTCCGGCACCCGCACGCGTCCATCCTTGTCGCTGTCAATCAGCGCCAGGGTGGCTTTGTCAAACTCAACGCCCGTGGTGGGGCACGCCAGCGCGACCCAGAGTTTCTGGTCGAGCTGGTCGAGGTTCAGGAGGTCAGCTCCCGAGCCGATGACAACTTGGTTGAATCCGCCGGCGCGGAAGAATTTCCATGCGTAAGGTGTGGCCATAATTTTCCTTGGTTCTTAAATTACCAGGAGAGTTTAACCGTGAAACCGCGCTGAGACCAAGAAAACTTTGCGACGTAGCCCTTAAAGATCAATTTAGGTTGTGGGCCAGAAAGTCCAAAATACGCTTTTCATATTCGGCCCCGGCAAACGCCAGCATGTCCATATGGGCAGCACCGTCTACCAGCCAGAGTTGCTTTGGTTCGGCGGCGGCATCATACAGTGCCTGTGACTCCTGCACGGTGGTGTCGCGGTCAATGGTTCCGGCAATGAAAAACTTCGGAACGGTAATTTTAGCCACTTGTTGGATGGGGCACAAATCCTCCGGGCCAAATCCCAATCGCGGTTTGAGCTGCCACGTTAAAAATGGCGTGCCGAATTTTCCGAGCCAGCCGAATCTGCTTTCCAAGCGGTCGGTGATGGCTTGTTCGATGGTGGGATAAACCGATTGCAATATCATAGCGTTGACTGGCAACGGTGGCTTCGCCAAAACAGCCGCCGCGCCGCCCATCGAAAAGCCGTCCACGCAGATTTTTTTACCGGGGAATTTCCGTTGAATAAAACCCACGGCTGCAGTCGCATCGCGGGCTTCCAAATATCCGGCGGTAATATGTTTTCCCGCACTCTCACCATGGGCCTGAAAATCAAACAGAAGCACGGAATAACCAGCCCGAAATAGAAACCCAGCCTGCCCCACCAATTGCCAGCGGTTGGCGCGAATGCCGTGCATCAAGATCACCACCCCTTTATCAGGCAGGCCCGCCGCCAGCCAGCCCTGTAACACGCTCCCACTCAAACTCGGAAACTGCACCGATTCAACCGGCAGATTAGCCGGCGGCTTGCCGATATTGCCATTGCTTGGGGCAATAAGAACATTTCCTTCATACCAGGCAAATAACACAAAAACCAAAGCGGCAGCCAGGGATAAACCGCCCGCATAATTTAGTGTTCTTTTCAGACGCTGCCATTCCCGCTTAAACCAACTCCGGTTCTGCAATTGCCTTCGGCGCCCGGGAGAGGGGCGTGCCATCGGACGCTTCGGGATACTCAAAAATCTTCCCCTCGAAATTGCGGATGACCACGCGGTCGGCGTTGTGACTCAGGACGTATTCGGGATTGATCGGCACTTTGCCGCCGCCGCCCGGCGCATCAATGACATATTGCGGCACGGCGTAGCCGGTCGTGTGACCGCGCAATTTTTCCATGATCTCAAGCCCCTTGCGCACGCTCGTGCGCAGGTGCGCGGAGCCGGCGATCAAATCGCACTGATAAATATAATACGGCTTAACGCGGCACATGAGCAGCTTTTGCATATGCGCCTTCATCACCTCCGCATCGTCGTTGACGTGCTTGAGCAGCACGGTCTGGTTGCCCAGCGGGATGCCGGCGTCGGCCAGCCGGCCCAGCGCGTCGCGCACTTCCGTGGTGAGTTCACGCGGATGATTCGAGTGAATGCTCAGGAAGAGCGGATGAAACTGCTTCAGCATGGCACACAGTTCCGGCGTGATGCGCTGCGGCAGAAACGTCGGGATGCGCGAGCCGATGCGGAGAAATTCCACATGCGGAATCGCGCGCAGCCGGCGCAACAGATTCTCCAGCTTGTCGTCGCTCAAGAGCAGCGGGTCGCCCCCGCTTAACAGCACGTCGCGGATTTCCGGATGGGCGGCGATGTAGGCGATTTGCTTGTCAAACTCGGGATGAAAATCGTAGCCGGTGGCGTTGCTAACGAGCCGCGAACGCGTGCAGTAGCGGCAGTACGCCGCGCAGCGGTCCGTCACCAGAAACAAAACGCGGTCGGGGTAGCGGTGCACCAGTCCCGGCACGGGCGAGTGCGAATCCTCGCCGCACGGGTCGCTCATTTCCCACGTCGCGGTGCTGGTTTCCGCGAGCTTGGGAATGACCTGAAGCCGGATCGGACAATTTTCATCCGCCGGATCAATGAGGTTGAAGAAATACGGGGTAATGGCGAGCGCCAGCTTGGTGTTCGCCAGCTTGGCACCGGCATACTCCTCCGGCGTCAGCGTCGGTAGAAATCGTTGCAACTGCTCCACCGTGGTGATGCGGTGTTTTAATTGCCAGCGCCAGTCGTTCCAATCGGCATCGGCAACGTCATGCCAATAGCCGCGCCCGGCGGAATGAAATGGTTTGAGCAGTTGACGCGATCGGGCCGCAGGCGGCTCATCACTGGTTTCAGCTAATTCCTTGTCCTTCATTTTCTATAGCGACTATAAATTCGAATTACTCCCTGTCAAGTGGACCCCTTGCGGCCCGGTCCGGTTCAAATCCAGCTGCAACTCGCTGCTTTGCATTTGGGCCTCCATTTTCCGGCGGCGCGCGTCCAGCGCATCCAGTTTACGCACCGTGGTAGCGATGCCCGGCGAGCGGGGGAAAAACCAGCTCTGGCTCCCCCCGAGATACTCAGCCAGCGCCTGGCGATAGCCGTCCGCCACGGGGGCCAGCTCCGGCGTGAGCCGCAGTTGAACCAGCTCCAGATTCCGCAGCCGAGGCTGGAGAATAGCCTCCTGCGAGTCCGGCGCAATATCCGAAAGAATGGCCTGCAGCGACAGGTCCGCATGGGTCGGCAGGGCGTTGGACGCGGAGCGGAGGGTCACCGGCACTGTCAGCGCCGCATCCAGCTGGCTGCGGCTGACGGCCGGCGTCCAGCGCGGGCCGGGCGAGCGGGCGGCAAAAGTCACAACCCGGAGGGCCCACCATTTTTCCACGTCCAGCGGGCGGTGGAACTCGTCGCGGAACGCGGTCAAAAAGGCGGACTGCCAGTTTTCATACGCCGGGAGCAGTGCCAGCAGCGCGCGGAAGTGCGCCGGGCCGTTCGGCAGCGCCAGCAGCTCGTGAACGAATAATTGCGCGCTGGCAAGATACACGCCGCCGTCCGCGCCGTTCATCTGTCCATCGTCCGGCCAGCACAACTGTTCGAACGTGAGCGCCGGCGTGTTCTGCAGCGAGCGCCGCGCCGCGGCCAGCGGATCCAGGCCATGCCGCTGCTCGTTCAACCGGGTTTCGGGAATGCCGTTCAACCGGCTGGCAGGGACGGTGAACAGCACCTTGGTTTCCGCCGCCTCCACGATCTGCCGGGCCAGGCCATCGGCGAGCCAGGCCGGGACAACGGCGGAGCGACCGGGGGTCTGGCGATTGGCCAGCTCCAGCAGGAGCACCCCGCTCAGCGCCCGCGCACACCGGTTGCGCGTGATCAGATCCGGCAGTTCCACCCGATAATTCCAGGAGCCGAGGAGCGGCTGGGCGGCAATGACCACCGGGTCATTGGTGGACCGGGCGGGATGCAGGACGAGGAAGATTTTACCCCGCCACGGGGCGTTGGCGGAATACCCCATGTCAGGCCACAGGGCGGCCTTGAAGCGCTCGGCGGAGATTGCCAGCAACGACGGTTCCAGCGAGAGCAGCTCCGTGTTGGTACCCACGTCCGGACGGCGAAAATAGGGAACGCTGTACGGGTTGGGGTCCGGGAGGCGGGAGACGGTGAACTGGCCGGAAACACTGATGGTCGGGGGTGAGGCGCGGAAGGGAGCCGATTGGCCCCGAGCGGCGGCGAGGAACGACAGTCCGCCGGCCACCAGCGCCCAGACCGTTCGCTGACGGTTCATTTTTTTGCCGATTTGGCGGCGGGCTTGGCTTCGGCTTTGGGCGCGGGCTTGGCGGGGGCAGCAGGAGCAGCGGCGGCCGGTGCGGCCGATGCGGCGGGCGTGGAATCTTTTTTGGCGGACTGCTTATAGCCCTCGCTACGATAGTCGGTGATGTAAAAGCCGCCACCTTTGAACAGCAGTCCGGCCCCGGCGCCAATCTGTTTGGTCACCTTGCCGCGGCCCCATTTTTTCTGGCCGCACAGTTCCCGGGGACAGGTGGCCAGAGTCGGGGCCATCATGGATTGAGCCAGCTCAAATTCGTGCCCGCATTTTTTGCAATGGTATTCGTAGGTGGGCATGGCGGATCGTCAACAGTTGGAGCTGCGGGGGCGGCTCAATGGGCGGGGGCTACGGGAGCCGCGCCGAGCGGGGGGATAACTTTCACGGAGCCGTCGGAGCCCACTTCCACATTCAATCCGTATTGCGGTCCGGCGGGGGCATTCGTGACGGGCACGTTCCGGGAGATGAGCAGTTGGGCGCCCTTTTTCTGGCTGTTGTCATTCTTCATGAACTGCAGCCGACGGGCCACAAACAGGTCATCCTTGATCTTGTGCACCTGATGACGGAGATCGTCCAGATCGTTGAATTTATGTTCAATCTCGGCCTTCTGGGCCATCTGTCGCTGAAGGGCCTGTTGAAGGAAGGCGCGGTTGGTCTCCGACTGGGTCAGCTTGCTACGCGTGTCGTCAATCAGGAGGTTCAACTGGGCAATGGCATTGGTCAGCTCCTGGGCGCGCTGGTCGAGCACCCGGTTCTGCGTTTCCAAATCGCCGATGCGGAGGTTGAGGTTGGTGATCTGCTCGTGGGCGATGGCGATCGTGGACTGGCTCTCGGTAATCGTGGCGGCGGCGGCGGCGAGGCTGTTGGACAACTGCCCGGCCTGCTGCTGGCTGAGCGCCAGATCATTGGTGAGCATCAGGTTCACCTGGTTGAGGTCGGTGATCTTAATATCCGCATTCACCACCTGATTGGAAAAGTCCACGATGGCGCTCACATCGGCCAGATGCTGATCATCGGCGGTTTTTTTGACAGCCAAAAGCGCGATGGCCAGCCCGAGGGCGGCAACAGCCAATATGACAATTATCACCTTGATCTTCATAATAAGGAATTGTCGGCCGGCGCGATTTGTTGTCAAGCCCGCTTACGGAGCAGACGGAGCAGACGGGGCGTTGGAGCCGGCGGCATCCGCTTGGGCACGGACACTCTCATCCATCGCCTTGAGCGTGGCATCTTTGATTTCCACGGCCTGGTCGGCGCGCAGTTTTTTCATGTAATCCGGCGCCAGGAGTTTGATCTGTTCGGATTCCGCCTCGTTCTTGCAGATGTCCGCCACGGTCTTGTTCACTTGCGGCAGCGTGTCGCTGAACGCGAATTTTTTGGCCGGCGTGGCGTCGATTTTCTTGAGGATGTGGTAGCCGAACTGCGTGGTGACGACCCCGCTGACCTGATTGTTGGTTAAGGAAAACGCAATGGATTCAAATTCCGGCACCATCTGGCCCCGGGCAAATTCCGGGAGTTCGCCGCCCTTTTCCTTGGAGCCGGGATCTTCGGAATACTGGCTGGCCAGCGTGGCGAAATCCGCGCCGCCGCGGATCTGCTTGAGGAGGTCGTCAATCTGTTTGCGCTTGGCAGCCACGGTGTTGGTGGGCAGCGGCGCGCGCGCCTGAGGATCAATGGTCATGAGCAGGATGTGGCGCACGTGGGCCATTTCCGGCTGTTCAAAATCCGCCGTGTGCTTGGTGTAAAACGCCTTGGCCGAATCGTCCGACACGGTGATGTTGAGCGCGCGCTTGAGGGCGGCCTTGGCCGTGGCCTCCTGCGAGGCTTTGTTGCGCAAGTCCGCGACCGTCATGTCCACGGCCTTGAGCTGGCGATCAAACGCCTCCACGGAACCGAAGCGCTTGAGGAGGTTCGTGTATTGCAAATCGGCCTCGGCGGCGCCGGCGGCGCGGTCGGCAGGCGTCGCCACCTGCAACAGCGACTGGATAGTGATCAGCTGGTTCAGGATCGCCACGGAAAATTCCGGCGGCAACTGCTGGCCTTGCGCGGCGGCATTGGCTTTGGCGCCGGTGAGCACCTGGTCCAGATCGCTCTGCTTGATTTCAAATCCCTTGGCCTGGACGATCACGGGATCGCCGAACAGCGCCTTCATCGTGGCCTCGGGGCTGGTATTGGTGCCGGCCGGCAGGGACACGGGAGCGGTGACGGCCACGGCGGAAATCGCACCGGCCATCAGCGCGGCGGACAGGATGAATTGTAATTTCATTAGATCAAATAGACTGACAAATTGCGTTTCGGTTCAAATTTCGTTCAAAAAACAGGCTTACAACGTTACCACTTTGACATTGCTGATGTCAGTGTCTTTTTTCAGGTCATCCAGCACGGCCTGCGGCGGCGCGCTGTCCAAGCTCAACACCGTCAGTGCCAGCCCGCCCGCCGTATCGCGGCCCAGGCTCATGCTGGCGATATTCACGTGATGCTTGGCCAGCAGCGTGCCCAGATGGCCCACAATGCCGGGCTTGTCCGCGTTATTCAGCAGCAGCAGCGTGCCCGTCACAGGGATTTCCACCGCCTGGCTGAACAGCCGCACGATGCGCGGATTGTTCGGCGAACCGAAGAACGTGCCACCGGCCGACACCAGTTTCTTCTCGCCGCTGAACAGCTGCACATGCACCCATTCATTGAACGTCACCGGCTCGTCGGATTTCTTTTCCTCCACGGTGATGCCCATGCTCTGTGCCACGCTGCGCACATTGACGTTATTCACGTCCTTCAAATTGCTCGTGGAGAGAAACCCGCGCACGATCGCCCGCGTCACCGGGTCAATGTTCGGCAGCAGCCGCGCATTGCCGCCGTACGTGATATGCAGGCGGTCGGCCGGCTCCGGCGTCAATTGCGCCAGCAGCTTGCCCAGCGCCTCGCCCAGCGGCAGATACGGCTTCACCTGCTCGTAGGTCTTCGCGTCGAGATAGGGCAGGTTCACCGCGTTGCGGACTTCGCCCGTGAGCAGATAGCCCGCGATGACTTCGGCCACTTCGATGCCGCATTTTTCCTGCGCCTCTTCCGTGCTCGCGCCCAGGTGGGGCGTCAAAATGAGGTTGGCCTGCTTGCGGTACGGATGGTCCGCCGGGAGCGGCTCCACGGCAAACACGTCCAGCGCCGCGCCCGCCACCTTGTTGGATTCCAGCGCCGCAATCAAATCGGCTTCCGAGATGATTTCGCCGCGCGCGCAATTCACAATCTTCACGCCCGGCTTCATCTTGGAAAACGCGGCAGCGTTCAGCATTTCCCTGGTTTCCTTGGTCACCGGCATGTGCACCGTGATAAAATCCGCCACGCGGTACACTGCGTCCAGGTCCGCCGCAAACTCGGCGCCGATGGCCTTGGCGCGATCTTCCGTCAGATAGGGATCATACGCCACCACCTTCATGCCGAACGCGATGGCGCGCTTGGCCACTTCCGTACCGATCCGGCCCATGCCGAGGACGCCGAGCGTTTTGCCCGCGAGTTCCACACCCTGGAACAGCTTGCGGTCCCACTTGCCGGCGATCATGGTCGCGTGGGCCTGCGGCACCTTGCGCGCCAGACAGAGCAGCATGGTAAACGTCAGTTCCGCCGTCGTCACCGTGTTGCCGCCGGGGGTGTTCATCACCACCACGCCGTGCTGGGTGCCGGCATCGATATCCACATTATCAACGCCCACGCCGGCGCGGCCCACCACGCGCAACTGCTTGGCGGCCTCGATCACCTTTTTGGAAACCTTGGTTTCCGAACGGACGACCAGCGCGGTAGCGTCGGCCACCAGCGGCAGGAGTTCGGCCTCGGACAAGCGCTTGGGCAGGACGACCACGTTAAATTCGGGGCGTTGTTGGAGGAGCGCGATGCCTTTGGGCGAGATGGGGTCACAGATGATAATTTTCATATAATCCAAAAATGGAGGGAAAGTTTAGGTTGCGGCAGGGTTTTGGTCAAACAGCGAATCGGGGAACCCAACTGATACAGCGGATACTGATACAGGGGATACGGGGAACTAAAGCGGAAACAGAAGTCAGAAGCCAGAAGGTAGAAGGGCCGGAAAGAAAATATCTGATTGCCGCAAAACGGCACAAAAGGCACAGAGATTTTTAACCGTGAAATAAGCGAACCGGAAACTGGAAACCTGGATTTTAAAAACGGGGGGGGAACAACAAAGGCCCAAGCCGCACCTTCAGGTCGAGTAGGCTGGAAATCATGCCATTAGTTTAGCATACCTATACAGACGAGTCAATAAGTTGACAGCCGTTATTTGGAATCAGGAAGGCAGGGGGGAAACGAAAAAATAGCGGAAGTTTTTAGCCGCGAAAACGCGCAGAAGGCGCAAGAAAAAGCGGAAATTCAGCGGGCTGGAGTGTACATGGTCATGAACCGACCCCTTTCCGCATGCAAATGATCCGACCGCAACACGGACACTTCAAACTGCTCAGAAAATTATTGATTCTATTTTTTACCACTGAACACCCTGTTCACCCTCATCTGTTTCGCCATGAAAGAAGCCCTGCGCAGTTTCGGAAAAGCTGCGCAAGCAAATCGCTGCGGAGCAACGCGAACAAATTTTACCTTTTCAGGGCGCACGAATTTCAAAGCGCGTTCAAATTTAACGGAACATACGATTTCATCTGGTTGCGTGCGTCAAATTATCAGAAAATCCGAAAATGATTGCGGTGGGAAAAATTGACAACGGTGAGCGTTGGAGTATCACATTGAATTGGTATGAAAAGAAAACGGCTTTTCGGGCTGTGGCTAGCGATCCTTTCAATGTTAGTTGGAGCGACTGCTGCGGGTTTGAAATTATCCCAAAGATGCCTTCAGGGTTACGATGATTTCACCGCAATTAACTTGCTTGGCTGGTTTGTCTGTTGTTCAGGAGTCACCTTCATTTTGTTATTGTTGCTTTTGTATCCACTCAGATTGTTCCGGTGGTTTTCCCGATGGTTTTTTACTTGGCGTATACTAAAACGATGCCTGCTGGCTTTCGCAGGATTGCTCATTCTCATATTCCTGTTCTATGCCGAGGAAGATTTGCGCGGCAAACACAACTGGGAAAAATACAAACAACATTGGGAGGCACAGGGGGGAAAATTGGACTTTACGAGTTTTATTCCGGCCGCCGTACCGGACGACCAGAATTTCGCGCTCACACCACTTGTGGCCAGTGCTTATAGCCGAATTCTGGATAAAAACGGCCACCGGATCGAGCCACCCAATACGAACGTGGTGAACCGGCTCAAGTTGGAGATGTATCGCGCCAACGTTTTAACCAGCACCAATATGCTTTTGAACGGCTGGCGAATTGGAAAGCTACCTGATTTGAAAGCGTGGCAGACTTATTACCGAACGATGTTTATTACCAACCGCTCCCCGGCAGGAATGCCGGGGATGGCGCCACCTTTTCCAGGAAATACTACTTGGGCCACCGTAACAAATGTGATCAACCCAATGGACACAAATGAAATCATTTCAGTCGAGGCGTACGCCACGAACGAATTTCCCTTTGCCACACAGCCGCAATCGCCCGCCGTCGACGTATTACTGGCATTGAGCAAATTCGATGCGGTTATTGATGAGCTACGACAGGCGAGTCGTTTGCCTGAGTCAAGATTTCCATTGAATTACGACGATCAAAAACCATGGGAAACCTGGAATCCAGCTGCGGAATCACTCAAGTCGTGTGCGTTTGTCTTGCAACTTCGGGCCACCGCTGAAATGGCTGCTGCCCAAAATGAAAAGGCAATGGCCGACATCAAGTTACTAATGCGGCTCGCCGAGTCGATTCATTCAGAGCCTTTGCTGAACTCACAGGAATTACGGATAGCCATTATCAACCTTGGCATGCAACCGATTTGGGCAGGGTTGGTTCAGCATCAATGGTCAGAAGCGCAATTGGTCGAGCTGATAAAAGTGTTGGCAAATGTGGATTTTCTTTCTGACTTTGTCTTTGCCGCTCGCGCAGAATGTGCACACGCACTGAAAATAGTTGACCGGTGTCGGCTGGACCACAATCAAGGGCTGCTCCGAGCTGGTGGCAACGATGAGAATATTAGTTTTCAGACTCGGATTGAAATGTTCCTGACGAGTGCATTCCCCAACGGTTGGTATTATCAAGGACAACGGGTTTTATGTCGTGCCTTCATGGAAGGAATATTGCCGACCGTAGAGTTACATCTCAGAATTGTCTCACCTGGCCGATATGAATCTTTGATGAATCCCATCTATGCTGACATTGAAACCATGCTCCCATGGAACTTTTATGCCCATTTTATGGTTCCAGCTTTTCAGCCGTCCCATTATGCCCGGGCACAAACGGGCATAGACTTTGCCCGCCTTGCCTGTGCTTTGGAACGCTTTCGCAATCTGCATGGCAATTATCCTGAAACGCTCGACGTGCTTGCTCCACAGTTCATCACCGCAATTCCACACGACATCATCAACGGACAGCCATTGAAATATCGCCGTACGGATGATGGCAACTTTCTCCTTTATTCCGTCGGCTGGGATGGCAAAGACGATGGCGGCATGCCGGAAAAGTCAACATCTTGGCCATTCAAGAGGGAAGGCGATTGGGTCTGGCAGTTTCCATTGAATTGATCAGATGCCTGACGGCACAAAATAATTTCCACCTACCGAACGAATGCTTTTCAACCGAGGAACGAAGTGGCGAGGTTTTAACGCCCTGCAGCGAGGTTACGGGTTCTCGGCTGCCCACTCTGAGAGCGGGTGGATGGTTCGGGGTTTCACAGAGGGCTACTTTCGTCCGCTGCTCCGCAACTAAAACGAATTTTGAAAGCACGCCCCTAGTTCATCTAGGCAAGCCGCAACCCTGGCGGCGGAAGGATGAATCGCGAAAAGGCGCAGAAGCATGAACGCCAGCGGGGACACCAGCGCGACACGCTAAAGCGTGAACTCCAACGGGGACGCCGGCGCTCCCAGGGGGCGGCTTGATTTGGCGACGGGCTGTAAATTTGCAACTGGAACACGGAGTTCGAAAACTCCGGACACCCGCAGGTTCGAAAGCCGGCGCTACCCTGTTCACGGTCCCTGTCAATCCACCACATTACGGATTGCACCGGGCGGGGATTTTTTCAATTGTGGTTGCATGAAACTCGGCCTCGGTCTCTACCGCCACCAGCTGAACGCGGAACATTATCGTTTTGCCAGGCAATGCGGCTGCACCCATCTCGTCATCCATCTGGTGGATTATTTCCGCTCGTCCCGCAGCAATCAGCCCGGCGACCAGCCCTGCGGCGACGATGCCGGCTGGGGCCTGGCCGGCAATCCGGATCAGCTCTGGACTTACGCGGAGCTCGCGGCCCTCAAAAAGGATATCAACGCCCACGGCCTGGAGCTGGAAGCCATTGAAAACTTTGATCCGGCGCACTGGCATGATGTGCTACTGGACGGTCCGAAAAAACGGCAGCAGATCGAAAACCTCAAGATCCTCATCCGCGCGGTGGGCCAGGCGGGCATTCCGGTGTTTGGCTACAATTTTTCGATTGCCGGCGTGGCCGGACGCGTGAAGGGTAAATTTGCACGCGGCGAGGCCGAGGCCGTGGGCATGGAGGATGCGCTGGACACGCCGCTGCCGAACGGCATGGTGTGGAACATGGTTTATGACAAAGACGCCGCGCCCGGCGTGCTGCCCACCGCCACGCACGAACAGCTGTGGTCGCGCCTGAAATTTTTCCTGGATGAATTGATTCCGGTGGCCGAGGAGGCCGGAGTGACGATGGCCGCGCATCCCGACGATCCGCCCCTGCCGTTCGTCCGGGCCCAGCCGCGGCTGGTCTGGCAACCGCAATTGTACCAGAAGCTGATTGACCTGAAACCCAGTCCGCGCAACGCGCTGGAATTCTGCGTGGGCACGATCGCGGAAATGAAAGACGGCAACGTGTATGACGCGGTGGACACCTACAGCCGCCAGCAAAAGCTGGGCTACGTGCATCTGCGCAACGTCCGCGACAAGGTGCCGCACTACAAGGAAACCTTCATTGACGACGGCGAAGTGGATGTGCTGCGCGTGCTGCGCATCCTGAAGCAGAACCATTACACGGGCGTGATCATTCCCGACCATGCGCCGCAGATGAGCTGCGCGGCGCCGTGGCACGCGGGCATGGCCTATGCGCTGGGCTACCTGCGCGCCGGGATGAACCAAACCTGAAACCTGAATCGGAAAAAAAGAAGTCAGAAGGCAGAATACAGAAAACTGAATACGTAAAAAGCGGAAACAAACAAACAACCCAGCCCAGGTGACTCGTTCGCACCCGCTCACTCGGCCCCCACAGGCCTTCGCTGGAAGCGAATTCCTTCCACCGCTGCCCAAGTGGCGGAAGCCCCCCCCAGCAAGGAGAGGGAGGGGCTAAGCGAAAAGAAACTCGCCGGCGGGACGCCGGCGCTCCCAGGGGGCGCAAGGCCTGATTTATTGGCCTTTGAGCCGGTAATACGCCGAGCCGGGGGCGTTGCTGCCCAGATCACCAAAATAGTCGCTGATGGTGATCGCCCCGTTCGTCGCCGCCGCGTTTGTCACGATATCCACCCAGTCAATCAGGTTCGTCGAGCGCTGCGTGATATAGCTGTAGTTGGGAATTCCGTAGGCGGTGAGCACTTTGGGGTTGGTGCCCGTGATGCCCGCGATGGAGCTCGTCCCGGTCACCGGATGGGTGCTGGCGTAGCTCAAGGTGATAGTGGCGGTGTTGGTGCCGCCAAAACCGTCGGTGACGGTGTAGGTGAACTGGTCGGCCACCGGGTTGGCGTTGTAATAGGCCACATAGCCCGGGAGACTCGTCGTATCCAGCGTCACCAGATTGGTGCTGGTGCCGACGCCCGCCAGGGTCAACGTGTCGCCATCGATGACGTCGCTGGCATTGGTGAGCAGATCGCTGATGGCTATCTTCCAACCTGACAGATTACTCCGGCTGTAGTTATTGGCCAGGGCCACCGGGGGATGATTGGTGACGATCTGGTTCAGGGTGTTGGTGCTGCCGAGGTAGTTGCCATTGCCGGCGTAAGCGACGGTGATGAGATTGGTACCGCGCAACAGATTGCCCAGGGAAAGACTGGTGGTGCTGGCTCCGGCCACGGGGTTGGTGCTGAAGGGACCGCCCGGTGAGGAGAACACCACGCTGCCCGTGGCATCAATCGGCAAGGTGGCGGTGAAGGACACGCCAGCCTTGTAACCGGAGGGATTCGCAGAGGAGGATGCCCCGATGAAAGTGCCAGCCGGGTTGATGGTCAACGTACTGTTTGTGGCCGACACGGTATAATTCGGATTGCTGCCCAGGGTCACCGTGATGTTGGACACGCCCACACTCGAATACTGCGTCGCCGTGGTTCCCAGGGTGATATTGATTACGTCGCCGTTCACCGCGCCGTTCGTCACCGCTGTCAAGGCCGGGTTCACGTCACCGTAGGTCTTGGTCTTCGCATCAGCCGTCACGGACGCCGCCTTGGCGCCGATGGTAAAGGCCGTTGCGCTGGAGGAAGCCGCATTGTAGTTCGCGTCCGCCGCCACCGTCGCCGTCACGTTGTAAGTCCCAGCCCCCGTCGGCGCGGTGGAACTCGACGAGTAGGTTGTGCCCCCCGTGCCCACATAACTGTAGGTGACCGACCCGCTCGACGCCGTCGTCACGCTGTTCGGCCCCTGCGAGGAACCGGAGTAGATGTAGCTCCCCACCGTCACCGTCACGCTGGGCGTCGCCTGGTTGATAGTGTCTGTGATCGGCGTACTGCCGATGCTGTTGTAGTTCCCGATGCCCGTGAAGCTCCAGGAGTCGCTGCTATACGTCCCGGCGAGCGTGTGCGTGGTGGTCAACGCGACGCTGCCCACGGCCGCCCCGGTCTCGCTGTTCACACCGGTGATGGACGTGACCGTGGCCGTGTGCGCCGCGCCATTGTAGGTAACACTGTATGGCGTGACTACCACCGTTGCGGTAGCCTTGGTAATATTACCCGTCAACGAGGGCTGGGTAAGGGTGTAATTGCCGGAACCGGTGCCGGAAATGGTCATGGAAGTGCTGACGGCGATGTTATTAGCAACATTGGCGCTGGCAAAAGTGCCGCTAGTGGCGCTGCCCAGCGTGATGGGATCGCTATTCACCACGCCATTCAGGGTCGCTCCGGTCATGGCCACCGCGGTGCCACCATCGTATGGCCTGCTTGTGACGGAGGCACCGGTGACGGTCAGTGCCTTCTTGTTCACCGTACTGGAGACCGTCGCCACATTCACGGACGTGGCCCCGGAACTGGAGCAGATGATGTTGCCCGAGTAAGGGGAGCTGCCGACCGTGGCGGTCGCCGCCAAACGAACATATACGGTTATCGAAGTGATGGTTCCCGAAGATCCGACAGTGATGGCTGAGCCGCTGCCGGCATAACCACTGGCACCCCCGGCAGTTTGCGAAAGTTCAAAACCGGCGGGCGGCGTGACGGTGATGCCGGCGGACATATTGACACCGGAAACCGTGAAGCTGGTCGGCGTGGCCGAGGCTGTGCCATAGGTCGTATTTACGGCACTTAACGCTCCTGAGGAGGAGATGCCCGGAGCGGCGTTGCCACTGATAATTATATTGTCAAAGCGCCAGTTGCCGGAGGTGTTATTCAAGGCGGTTCCTGCGGTGTCAACACAATCAGCACCCGTTGAGGCGTTCACCACTCTGATGGCAAAGTTCGGATTGTTTGCCGCCGCCGCATCGCTGATCGTTGCGGTCAGATTGGTGAACCAGCCTTGTGCAGTAGCATGGGCATAGGTTCCCATGACCGTATTGGCGGAACTGCTGTTGACCAAGACTGCGATACCGGTATAGGACGCGCCGAGGCTCAGCGGGACATTATTCCAATTGCTTCCGTCGGTGGTGTATTGGAGCTGTGCATTTGCCTCGCCCCTCGTGGTCGTGTACCAATCGAAACTGACCGTAATACTGTTATACCCGGCCGTGCTGGCGGCGAACTGCGCGCCCTGAGTGCCTATCCCCGCCGTATTCGTCCAGCCATTTCCGCCGGTTGTGGAACGGATGCGCCAGAGTTCAGTGAGATTGGCAATGCCATTCACGCCAGTGTCGCCGCTGACACCGGCCAAAACATCGCAGCCAGCCGTTCCGTTCAGATTCATCCCGATGGAGTCCGCCGTGCCCGTGCCCGTGGAGGGAGCCGGGCTGTTGGTTGCGGTGGTGCTCGAGTCGTTTTCAAACGTCCAGGCGGTGATCGTCGGCTGAAGAAGGTTAAAGGTTCCGGACGTGACGCCGTTAGGCACGCCCGAGGCGCTGAATGAAATGGTCGCACCCGTCACTGCGGCGGCGCTCGTGGCAATCAAATCCGTAAAGGTGGCCGTGCCGGACAGGCCGGCTTTTGTGGTGGTGCCGCCGATCGTCCAAGTGCCCGAACCCACGTTGGCCACTATATTGGCCGTGCTGGTGGTGGCATTCCCGTATTGATCCTGAATCGCCACAACGGGTTGGGTGGCCAACGTGCCGCCGTTCATTATCGGGGACGTGGGCTGGGTGGTGATGGTCAGTTTATTGTCGGCCCCCACCAGGAGGGTCAGGGAAGTTGAAGCGGCGCTGAATGTGGTTGAATTAATCACAATGGTCTTGGAACCGGGTGTGCGAATCAACGAATCCGCTGCGTCATTTGCGGGTGTGAAAGCGATTTTGCCGGCACTGACGCTGTAAGCGGACGTTGACAGCGTGACGCCGCCGACCGTGATGCCAGTGAGGTTGGCGCGCCACGCCGCGCTGTCTGCGAACGTGATATTAAAGGAACCATCCACACTGGAATTGGTGGAAGTGAGGGTTGGCGGCGTAGTGCCGGTGGTTGAAAAGCTGAGTGCGGGGGAAGAAAAGGTCAGGCCGACGGCATTGCTGGCATAGGCCTGAAAAAAGTAAGCCGTGCCGCCGGCAAGCCCGGTGATATTTGCCGTAAACGAACCAGTGGTTCCGGACACGGCTGTTTTGTTGCTGTTGATTGTCAGGCTGGAGCTGGTGCCATAAACAAAACCGCGGTCGGTAATCGTGGCGCCGGAATCAGAGCCGCCAGCCGAAGTGACATTGCCGTTCAAGGTAGCCGTGGAGGCAGTGACGCTGGTGGCCGCTGAAGCCGTCACGCTGGGCGCAGTGTCTGCGGTCCAGGTCAGAACAATCTGACCGGCACCACCTGCGGCGCCGGCGCCATTTGAGGCACTTGAGGATTGGTCACCGCCACCGCCACCGCCACCGGGAGCTTTACCAGCGTTTCCATTGGCACCAGCACTGGTTAAAGCTGCACCGCCGGCACCGCCACCGGAACTGCCGGAAGATCCTGCGCCCGCTCCGCCGGCACCAGAAACGTTGGCGGATGTGGACCCCGTCGTGCCGCTGGTGCCGGCCGTATTCGCGGCCGCACCCGAACTGGGAACATTTCCGGAGTTGGACGCGGTTGCGCCGGCGGTCTGAGTTCGAGACGTGGTTGAGGTTCCCGCGCTATTATTTCCAACTGAGCCGGCACCGCCAACGGCCAGAACCGTTGCGTCTGAACCACTACCGGCAACTGAATTGCCAAAATATGAAGATCCTCCCGTTCCTCCAGTTGTACCAGAGCCAGCGGCACCTCCAGCGCCAGCCGTCCCAGCCGCACCGACGGTTAATTTATAAACCGTAGAGGGTGTGACGTTCACGGTATAGCGCACATATGACCCACCGGCACCACCACCCGTGGAAGCGAAGTTTGCGCCAGCACCACCACTGCCACCACCGCCGCCCCAAGATTCGACTTGAATGGAATAGACGTTGGCGGGACATTGCCAAGTAAAGTTGCCGGCTGCGCTAGCGGTGGCCGGAGAGGACGTGTTTGGCAAAACTGTCTGGCCCTCCATCATGCCAGGACTGAATACGACGATTGCGAAGGCAATCCCACGGGCGAGGGAGGTGGGAATTAGGGAGAGGATTTTCTTCATAGATTTGGTTTTGATTGATTTTTATTCGCGGTTTCAGGGCGACACCACGCGGTAGAAGCGGGCGTTCAAAAGATTGGGGTCGGCAAAGTTCACCGGATTGGTCACCGCAATACCCGAGGCCACCTGGGTCCAGTTGCTCAGCGGGGCATCCATGCGATCGGCAGCCAACACCCGGTAAGCCTGGTTGGCGCCCACCGTAAACGAGAGGTTGAACCCGTTGGTGGCGGAGATTTTGCTCCCGGTGAATGACGTGGGTGTGACCACACTGCCCTGACCGGCGAGGTTTACGACAAATGGACTGGCGGTGGCGTCGCTATTGGTGATCTGCAACGTCGCGGCTCGCACGCTGCTGGTGGACGGAGTGAAGGCGACTTGGAAAGTGGTGCTGCCGGCGGCATTGACGGTGGCCGGTAGCGCGATACCCGTGAGGGAGAAATCCGCCGGATTCGCCCCACTGAGGGCAATACCGCTGACGATCAGGCTGGCTGAGCCGGCGTTGGTCACCGCAAAGGTCTTGGCAACCGTGTTGGACCCGACGATGACTGAACCGAAATCCACGGTAGCTGAACCATTGACGAGCGTGCCACCAGCGGGTTGTTGCACGCGGATGGCCGGCAGGCTGACAAGCAGGTCGCTTAAATCATTAACGGTCGCGACATTGTTGATTCCTGTTCCAGCGGCTCTGGTTTCACCGGCGGGAATGCTGTTGGAGAGATAGGTTAAGCCGAAGATTTCTTCCATCGTCTTCACATCGGAAGAATGGCTGAATTCCAGCGTGCTGACGGAGGCATTGCCCCTGGCCAGCGGGGAAATGATGATTTCACCGATGGTCTGGCTGGTTGTATCGCCGCCCTCGCTCTCATCCCACCAGATGACAATCAATCCGTTGTTTTGATAAGCGGGTGACGCCATGATTTGCGGGACGATTTTGGACAGGAAGTTATCCCCCTGGGCAATGGCCGCTTGGTCACCGGTATAAGCCGTGCCGCGATAAGTGAACCCGCCACTCAAGGCGCTATGCATATTGTTGAATTCGTCGGGGGTTATCCAATTATAACGACCCAGCAGGTTATTGGTCAGGTGATTAAGAAAATTGGTCAGCGGAAAAGTATTCTGCGTTTGGGTGTCGCTGAAGAACGCCATCGGGTTGTGCTTCACGCCGTAATCGTATTGGGTGCTGCCGTTGTAAGGATTCACCGCCGCGCCGGAACCGGAGGCGCTGTGAGTGATGCCAGAACTGTACTGGACGTCTTCCTGATAGTTTTTCCAGGTGATGCCAGCGGTGTTCAACTGTGCTGTTAGATGCGGCACCGTGAAGATGTTACCCGAACCGGCACTGGGATCGTTGTCCGTGTGAACCCCGAAATCCGTGCCCGCCTCAGCCCAGACGTAGTTCGGCTCGGAACCATGGACGCCGACGCCGACGTTGTAGTAATGCGTAGCGTAAGACACTTGGGCAGCGTTAGGGTTGCCGGGGGTGACAAGGCTGTTGACATAAGGCGCGGCAACATTGCCAACAACCTGTTGCGGACTGGAACCCGGCGACGGCTGGGTCCAGTTGTGATTCTCCATCGCGATGACAAACACGGTCCGGACCGGCGGCAGGGTGGAAACGACCGGAATATTGGTCACCGTCAAAGCGGTAGAAGAATCAACGGCGGCATTCAACGCCCCATCACCGGCATAGGAATAGCTGATGGGATAATTTCCGGCAGAAAACGCGGCAGTGGGAAAAGTGACGGAAAAATCGCCCGTAGCATCCGTAAAGGTGTTGGTGCGGCTTGTTCCATTGATGCTGACAATGACGGACTCGGTGTTCGTAGGATAAAGTGGTCCCGCGGCACTGACCCTGCCGACGAGGCTAATGCTGGCCGTGTTGATCACGAGGCTCTGGCTTGCGGTCAGCCCAGTGAAAGTTGGCGTCGTTTTGGCCGAGCCGGCGGTGCCGCTGATGGTCACGTTGTCAAAGCGCCAGTTACCGGAGGTGTTATTCAAGGCCGTACCCTGAGAGCTGACACAGTCAGCACCCGTCGAAGCGTTGACCATTCGGATGGCGAAGTTCGGATTGTTGGCCGCCGCCGGATCGCTGAGGGTCGCAGTCAAGCCGGTGAACCAATCCTGCCCGGCCGGGGTTCCGTTTAACAACAGATTATTTCTGACATAGGAGCCGATAACCGTGTTGGGGGAGCTGTTGTTGTTCACAAGGGTCAAGCCCGCATCCGACCCGGAGAGTGTCAGCGGAGCGTTGCTCCAGTTGAGACCGTCCGTGGTGTATAGAAATTGCAAGTTCGCTTCACCCTGCGTGGTCGAATACCAATCGAAACTGACCGTAATACTGTTATACCCGGCCGTGCTGGCGGCGAACTGTGCTCCCTGTGTCCCGATTGGGGCCAAACTCGACCAGCCGTTGGCTGCGCCACTGCTGCCAGCCTGCCCACGGACACGCCAATTCTGGGTCGTATCCGCAATTGAGTTTGCACCCGTGTCGGTACTTTTGCCAACCAGGACATCGTCGGTGGTGACACCGACATTCGGGGTTGGGTAAAGGTCCATGCCAATGGAACTGGCGGTGCCAACACCCGTGGATGGAGCCGGGGTGTTGTTAACCGCGACTGAGTTATTTTCAAACGTCCAAGCGGTGATCGTTGTGGCCCGAGCCGCCGATAGCAATCCCATGAATCCGGCCACCACCGCCACTTTGGCGAGGGAGTTGGGAATTAGGGAGAGGAATTTCATGCGGTGAAGGTCGTTATGCTTTGCAACGTTTTTACTGCTCGGAGTCCGGTTTTATGTTGCAACTGCTTGAGTTGGCCTTGGCCTAAAACTCAACCTTACCAAATATTGGCAGGCCCTCAACATCGGTTGCGTTACAAGAATGTCACAATCGGGCAACGAACGCGCCTCTGGCAGGGCTTTTCTCTGAAAAGCCGACGGCGGGAAAGCCGACGCTCCCAGGGGGGCGTAAGGCCTGATTTAATGGCCACGGGCTTGGTCACGGGCTGCGGATTGGGACCCTCCGCGCTCCGCTGAAGGCTCCGAATCAATGGCCACCTGAGTTCCGCAAGTTTACCACTGACCGCGGGCGAGGTTTCGTTTATGCTCCGACCACGATGAGCAAGCTCTTGTTGATTGATGATGAAGAGGATGTCCGGTATTCGCTGGAACGCCTGCTGGCTGCCGAGGGGTTGGAACTCGCCACCGCCGGCAGCGGCGAGGAGGGCCTCAAGCTCATTCCCAAGTTCAAACCCGATCTGGTGCTGATGGACGTCCGCATGACGGGGATGACGGGCATGGAGACGCTCCGCAAAATCCGCGCGACCGATCCCAAGCTGCTGGTGATTCTGATGACAGCCTACGGCACCACCCAGACCGCCATCGAGGCGATGAAACTGGGCGCGTACGATTATCTGCTCAAGCCTTTCGACATCCCCAAACTCAAGGAAGTGATCGCCAACGCCCTCAAGGCCGCACGCGACATGAAGCAGGTGGTCTCCTACACGCCCCTGCTGGAGTCGGAGGATTATGAGCTGGGCATCATCGGCCGCAGCGGGCCCATGCAGGGGGTTTTTAAGATGATCGGCCAGATCGCGGCGACGGACACCACGGCGCTCATCACCGGCGAGAGCGGCACGGGCAAGGAGCTCGTGGCCCGCGCGATTTACAGTCACAGCCAGCGCAACACCCAGCCGTTCCTGGCCATCAACTGCGCGGCGATTCCCGAGCAACTGCTGGAGAGCGAGCTGTTCGGCCACGAGAAAGGCGCGTTCACGGGCGCCACCGTCCAGCGGATCGGCAAATTCGAGCAGTGCAATCTGGGCACGATTTTTCTGGATGAAATCGGGGACATGACGCCGGCGACCCAGACAAAAATCCTGCGCGTGCTGCAATCCGGCACGTTCGAGCGGGTGGGCGGCAACGCGCCGCTCAAGGTGGACGTGCGGGTGATTGCGGCGACGAACAAGCCGCTGGAGGCGGCGGTGGCGGCGCGCCAGTTCCGCGAGGATCTCTTCTACCGGCTGAACGTGGTGCGGATCCATCTGCCGCCGCTGCGGGACCGCCGCGACGATATTCCGCTGCTGGTGAATTATTTCCTGGAGAAAATCGCCCGCGAACACGCCGGCAAGCCCAAGTCCATCGCCGGCGCCGCCGTCAAAGCCATGGAGAAATACCACTGGCCGGGCAACGTCCGCGAGTTGGAGAACGCGATCCGCCGCGCGCATGTGCTGGCCAAGAGCGACGCGATTCTGCCGGGGGATCTGCCGCCGGAGATTTCCGGGGCCGCCACGGGCGTGGCCGCACCGCCCGCCGCCACGACCAGCGCCGACGGCACCACCAGCGATGCCGCCACCCTGGCGCGCCAGCTATTCCAGATCGCCAAACGCGATCCGAAACTGAAGATCATTCCCGCCGTGGAGCGGGAGCTGGTAATCCAGGCGCTGATTGAAACGGACAACAACCAGGTGCACGCGGCCAAGATCCTGGGCATCACGCGCGCAACCCTGCGCAAGCGCATCGACAAGTTCGGCATCCAGCGCGAGTTGAATGTGAAATAGAATAAAAGCGGAAAGCGAAAAGCGAAAAGCGGAAACTAAAAAAATGAAGTCAGAAGTCAGAAGTCAGGAGACAGAAGGAAGAATGCAGAAAACTGAATAAGTAAAAAAACGAAAAACAACAACGACCACCCTCACCCCAGCCCAAGTGACTCGTTCGCACCTGCTCACTCGGCCCTCACGTGCCTTCGCTGTAAGCGAATTCCTTCCACCGCTGCCCAAGTGGCGGAAGTCCCCCGAGGAAAGGGAGGAGCTAAAACGATATCGGCAATCTGAATCCCATGGCTAGCACCGAGCGCCGCCCGACGTCTAACGGGCACTGGCTGACGCTGGCCCTTGGCGTCTTCGGCCTGTGGATCCTGACAGCCATAGGCACCAGCCTCTGCCTGTATGCGGACGGCGCCCATGAATTCGTGCGCGTGCTGGCGGCGCAGGATTTTGTCTCCCTGATGTGGTCGCGGCATTTTGCGTTTTATATCTTCCAGTTTCCGCTGGTGCTGGCCATCAAGCTGGGGGTGACGCAATTGGTCTGGCTGCGGGTCGCCTTCGGGCTGGGCTGTTTTCTGCCGTGGCCGCTGGCGCTGCTGCTGTGCCGCTGGCTGGCCCGGGATCATTTCTGGCTGGCAGTCGCCGGCTGCGCGGCCGGATATCTGAACGCCGCTTTTTTGCCGGTGGGCGAACATATTCTGGCTCATGCGCTGTTCTGGCCGGCGCTCTTTGTCCTGCTATTCGTGCGGCCGCTGACGCGGGCCCCGGCGCTCGTGTTGCTGGCGATGGCCACCGGTCTGCAATTCAGCTATGAATCCCAAATTTTCCTGAGCGCCCCGCTGCTGGCGCTGGCGCTCTGGCGATCGGTGCAGGAGCGGCGGGAGAATCCCGGCTGGGCGCCTGTGGTGTTGCTCGTGGCGGCGGGACTGTTTCTGGTGAGCATGGCCAACGGCATGGAATCGGTGTGGAGGCCGGAATTGCCGGGCAACTTCACCGGCTTCAAGGCAGGCACGTTGGGTATTTTTTGGCATCCGGGGTGGACACTGACGTGGACCCTGCTGTGGGGCGGACTGGCGGCGGGCGCCTGCTGGTCGGAAAAACTCTGGCAATGGCTGACGGGGAAAAACGGCTGGTATTTTTCGGCCATTTCAGTGCTCGTGTGGGGACTCTGGCCGCTGCTGGCGCCGGACGCCCTGGACAGCGGCTTGCAACATGACAATCGCGCGCTGAACCTGCTCGTGCCGATGGGGCTGCTGCCGGTGGCCTTGAGCCTGCGCTTCCGACCGGCCTGGCTATCGACGTGCCGTCCGCGCCTGGTGACCATGGTCGCGGCGCTGCTGCTGGCGCAATCGCTCTGGCACCTGACCAGCACCGCGCTGTGGTATCGCGACGTGCTTTGGATGCAGGAAACGCTGGCGGCCAAGCGCGGCATTTATCCGCTCCGGGCCACCGTCCTGGCGGCCGACGGCATGCTGGGGCGCGAACTGTATCCGGATGCGATGGGCGGGCGTTTTGACTGGAGCTGGCCGTGCCTGAGTCTGGCTCTGGCGCCCCAGCGGCAGATCCACTGCCTGATTGTCTCCGAAGTGTTTCTGGATCCGACGATCCGGCGGCACAGTTGGCAGCCGTTCGACCCGTTCAACCCGGCCACGCTGCCGCGGCTGGATCATTATGGCGTGGATTATACCCATTATAGCGCGGCGCTCAGCGGTGTGGGGCCGTAGTTTCTGGTTTTAAGGCTTTAGTCTTTAGCGGGAAGAAAAAGAGGCGGCGGCCGCGCCGCGGCATGGCGCCGGGAATGGGAAGGGCGGCTGGCGGATTTCAGGCGCAGCAGGCGGTCGACGGCCGACCGGCAACGCCGGACCGAGCAGGCGGCTGGAAGGAACCGTGAAGCCCGTCTTGACACAAGCCTGTTCACTGCTATTCTCCCACGCTCCGGTTTTTGCGCCGGAAACAACTGTTATAATTTTATGAAACGCCAGTATCAACCGTCGAAAATCCGCCGGAAACGCCAGCACGGGTTCCTCAACCGCAACTCCACCAAGAGCGGCAAGGCCACCCTGGCCAACCGCCGTCGCAATGGCCGCAAGCGCCTGACGCCGGTCTGATGTTGTGAACCCTGCGCCGCCGCAACGCCTGCGCCTGGGCCGCTCGTTGCGGCTCGCGCAAAACCGCGATTTCACGCGCGTGCGGCAGCGCGGGGAACGCCTGGTGGTGGGCTGCCTGATTGCGAATTGGAACAAGCTGCCCGACGGCGCCACGCCCAAACTCGGCGTCGTCACGAGCAAGAAAATAGGAGATGCGCCCGCCCGCAGCCGCGCGCGGCGGTTGCTCCGCGAAAGTTTCCGGCAGCATCAACACGATTTTGCGCAGCCGGTGGAATTGATTCTGGTGGCGCGCAATTCGATTGCGCAAAAGGATTTTGCCGGCGTGGAAAAGGATTTTCTAGCGGCGCTGCACCGCGCGAAGCTGCTCAAGAACTGAACCCCGTGAACCCGCTTCAGGCCATTTTAATTTTCACGGTGCGCGCCTATCGCCTGACGCTGTCGCCGGCGCAGACCTTACTCTTTGGCGCCGCCGGCGGCTGCCGGTTCACGCCGACGTGCTCGCAGTATGCGATGGACGCGGTAAAAGACCATGGCGCGCTGACCGGCACCCGATTAGCGGCGAAGCGGCTGTGCCGCTGCCATCCCTGGGGTGGCCATGGTCACGACCCCGTACCGAAAAGCGGCCCGCCGAACGCGGCCAGCGGAACTCTTTTTCACCCCGTCCACCTATAACATTTCATGGATAAAACAGGAATCATCGTCGTTTCAATTTGTGTGCTGCTGCTCGGCTGGTGGTTTATCGAGCAGAAAAAAGTCGCCGAGCAACAGGCCCAACAGCAGGCGCAATATGCCGCGACGCATCCCCTGGCAACGACAACGACAGGCACCAGCCCGACGTCCGTGGCGGCGAGCCTGGACACCACGCCGGCGCCCGTCATGATTTTCGACACGAACGCGCCGGAGCAGACGCTGGTGCTGACGAACGGGCGGGCCCGCTACACATTCACCTCGCGCGGCGGCGGCCTGAAGCTCATTGAGCTGCTGGATTATCCGCAGACGATTTCGGCGCGCTGGAAGGATCAAGTGACCAATGCGGCGGCGAGCGTCTCGGCGCTGAACGCGCGGACGACGGTGCCGGCGCTGGCGATACTCGGCGGCGACAGCCTGATTGGCGACGGCAATTTTGCACTGGCCCAGACGGCCACCGGGGTGCGCGCGGAAAAGACCTTTTCCAGCGGTCTGCATCTGGTGAAGACGTTCCAGCTGAGTTCCAATTTTCTGGTGAACGCCCGCGTGCGAATCGAGAACACCTCGGGGCAGCCGCTGGTGCTGCCGGCGCAGGAATTTGTGGTAGGCACGGCGACCCCGATGGACGTGGACGACAACGGCCAGGTGGAAGGCGCAATGTGGTATGACGGCAACGCGGCGGTGGACCAACCGCTGACGTGGTTTGCGGGCGGCGGCATGGGCTGTTCGCGCGGCACGCCGAAGACGGAATATCGCGCGGGCAGCGGCAATGTGCTGTGGGCGGCGGCGCACAACCAGTTTTTTGCGCTGGTGGCAATGACCCGGACCAACGAGCCGGCGCAGCAGATCATTGCGCGCCCGGTGACACTGCCGCGGTTTCAAAATGTGGGCGTGGTGACCAATGTGGTCGCCCCCAAAGGCATCCAGACGGCGTTGGGCTATCCGGCGATGACGCTCTCGGCGAACTCGGCGGTGGACCGGGACATCGTGTTATTCGCCGGGCCGAAAGAATACCGGACGCTGGCGCGGGTGGGCGAGGATCTGAACAATCATGCGGACCAGGTGATGAATTTCGGCAGCGGGTTCGGGAGCTTCTGGGGCGTGGGCACGTTCTTTGCCAAGCTGCTGCTCTCGGGGATGAACGCGGTGCATGACCTGACCACGCTCGGCTACGGCTGGACGATTGTGTTGATCACGGTGCTGATCAAGGTGTTGTTCTGGCCACTAACGGCGGCGAGCACGCGTTCGATGAAGCGGATGCAGGCGCTGGCGCCGGAACTGGCGGAGCTCAAGGAAAAATACAAGGACGATGTGCAGAAGCTCACGTCCAAGCAGTGGGAACTTTACAAGAAGAACAAGGTGAACCCGATGAGCGGCTGCCTGCCGATGGTCATCCAGATGCCGGTGTTCATCGGGTTTTTCACGATGATCCGCAGCGCGATCGAACTGCGCGGCGCGCATTTTCTGTGGGTGGCGGATCTGTCCAAGCCGGACACGCTGTTTATGATCCACGGCCTGACGTTCATTCCGGTCATCTGCACGCCGGAGGGGCTGCCGTTCAATTTGCTGCCGATGCTCATGGGCGGGGCGATGCTGTGGCAGTCGCACCTGACGCCGCCGTCACCGGGCATGGATCCGGCGCAGCAAAAGATGATGCGCTGGCTGCCGGCGATGTTCATATTATTCCTCTACAATTATTCCTCCGGCCTGGCGCTGTATTGGACGGTCAACAATCTGCTGACGGTGGCGCAGACGAAGCTGACCAAGTCGAACATTCCCGCCGCGACGGTGGCCACGACGAATCCGGCATTGACGCCGGCGTCAAAAAAGAAAAAATAAGCCCATGCCTGCGCAACCCAAAGAAATTCTGGAAAAGATCCTCGGCACCCTGGGCTTTTCGGCGACGGTGACGGAAGAGCGGTTCGGCGAGGACCTGACGCTGGACGTGAAGACAGACGAGTCCGGTCGGCTCATTGGCCGCCAGGGGCAGACGCTCGCGGACTTGCAGTACATCGTGAACCGCATTTCATTTCAGCAGGACCAAAGCGCACCGAAGGTGATGCTCGACGTGGGCGGCTACCGCTCGCAGGCGCGTGAGGCGCTGGTGAAGCGGGCGCAGGAAGCGGCCGAAAAGGTCCGTCGCTGGGGCGACGCGGTGGAACTAGAACCGCTGAACGCCTTTGACCGGCGCATTGTGCATCACGCCCTGCGCGAAGATCCCGGAGTGGAAACGCACAGCGTGGAGGTGGAAGGCACGGACAAGAAAGTTTTGATTCTACGGCCGAAGCGGCTGTGAACGCGGCGGCACCGGGGCAATAAAAAAGCGCGGACAGTGATGTCCGCGCTTTTTATTTTGGGGCCGGAATTATTTATCAATAATCTTCAAGCTGTAAACCGGGGACCAGCAGCTATCCGGCTGCGGCTGGGCGCCGAAGCTATTGTACAGGTAATCGAACTTAAAGCGGTAAGTCACGCCATCGGCGGTGGGCGGCACGGGGACGAGGCCTTCCCAGCGGTTTTGGACAATGGGCACCGGGCGCAGCGGATAGGGCTGGCCATGAACGACCACGTAAGGTTTGATGCTATCCCAACGGAGCGACTGCTGGCCGGAATTAAAGGCGACTTCCACGGGATACTGGTTATCGGCATTGCGGACCTGCTGGCTGGGCGTCATGCGCGTAAATGAGGCGGTGGTGCTGCAACCCGCCAGCAGCAGGATCGGCAACAACGGCAAAAAATTTTTCAAATTCATGGCCTGAATCTGCCCAAAAAACGCAGTTTTGTAAAGTTGATTTCCGCACTTGAACGGCTGTGCGCTTTCAGCAATCCTCGCGTCTCATGAATTCCCCGCAACCGTCCCGCCCGGCGACGAGCCATTTCCGCTGGATCATCTGCGCCCTGCTCTTTTTCTCCACCACCGTCAATTACATGGACCGGCAGGTCATCAGCTACCTCAAGGAATTCTTCTGCACGCCGGCGGCGGCGGGCGGCTTCGGGTGGACCAACTCCGATTACGCCAATGTGACCACTGTCTTCACCGGCTTTTACGCCGGCATGACCATTCTCGCCGGCTGGGTTATTGATAAAATCGGCACCAAACTCGGCCTGGCCGCCTCGCTCATCGTGTGGTCCGTTTTCGGCATTCTCAATGCGTTCGTGGGCAGCCTGACCGTAGCGCACATGGTCGTGCGAAGTGCCTTCGGCATTGGTGAGGCGGGCAATTTTCCAGCCTCCATCAAGACCGTGGCGGAATGGTTCCCCAAACGCGAGCGCGCCCTGGCCACGGGCATTTTCAACAGCGGCTCCAACGTGGGCGCGATGATCAGCGCGCTGTTCGTGCCGTGGTGCCTCATCCATTTCGGCGATCAACAGGGCTGGAAAATGGCGTTCATCCTCACCGGCGCCATCGGCTTCATCTGGCTCATATTCTGGTTCTGGCTCTATGCGCCGCCCGCGCAGCAAAAGCGGCTCTCGAAAGTCGAATTCGATTACATCCACAGCGACCGGGATGAGACCCCCGCCGTCGCCGCACAGGAGGACAAATCCGGCAAGAAAATTTCCGGCTCGCTCCTATCGTTTCGGGGCCGGATGTCGCAGGCGGGCTTTATCGGCGTCACCAGCATGACCCTGTTTCTGTGCCTGTTTGTTTATTTTATCTCCACGATGTTTCCCAGTTTGAGTCACGAGGCGGCCCTCCTCTTGTATGGCACGGTCGGAGCGGTGGCCTTCTGGGTGAGTCTGGCCACGCAAGCCCGGCGCTGGCACGACCTGGGCAAACCCACCTGGTATATCGCGCTCAATCTGCTGCCCGGCGTCGGCACCTTGGTTTCCATTCTCATACTCGCCACGCGCCCGGGCGGCACGGGGGCCAACCCGTATGGCGCGTCCGCCAAGCCGGAGCTTCTGGGTTACCGTCAGACGTGGGCCTTTTTCTTTGGTAAATTCTTCACCGACGGCGTCTGGTGGTTTTATCTGTTCTGGCTGCCGGATTATTTGCACAAGCAATTCGGCATGACCAAACATGAGATCATGCTGCCGACCTTTGTCGTCTATGGCGTGGCGATCATCGGCAGCGTCTATGGCGGCAGCATTCCCATGACGCTCATGAAGCGGGGACTGCCAGCCTATACGGCCCGCATGACGGCGATGTTCATCATTGCCCTGTTTCCCCTGACCGTATTAAGCACGCAATATTTTGCGAACGTCAGCCATTTTGGTCATTTGGCCTCGACGCTGGCGGTGGCCATCATCTGCATCGGCGCGGCGGCGCATCAGGCGTGGTCGGCAAATCTCTTCACGACCGTCTCGGACATGTTCCCCAAAAAGTCCGTCGGCTCCGTGACCGGCATCGGGGCGATGGCGGGCGGCCTCGGAGGTGTCATCGTGCTCAAACTTTCCGGAACCCTGGCCGATGCCTTCAAGGAAAATCCCCACCACGCCTACCTCATCATGTTTGCGGTTTGCGCGTTGAGCTATCTCACGGCCTGGGGGTTGATGAAGGCCTTTGTGCCGCGCCATAGTCCCATCACCGACCTGTAACGCCTTTGGAAAAACAAACCGCCCGTTGAAGCGAAACTTCAACGGGCGGTTTTTGTGCGGTCCACTTAAATGCTCATGGCATCGAATCCGCCGTCCACGACGATTTCCGCGCCGGTGATGAAGCTACCCGCATCGGACGCCAGCAACAGCGTAGCGCCCACGAGTTCATGCGCCTCGCCAAAGCGTTTCATGGGGGTCTTGCCCATGATCTGCGCCACGCGTTCCGGGTTGAGCACCTTGCGATTCTGCTCGGCCGGGAAAAATCCGGGCACCAGAATGTTCACGCGGACCCCTTGCGTGGCCCACTCGCGCGCGAGATTTTTGGAGAGGTTGTGCACCGCCGCTTTCGAGGCGGAGTAAGTGAACACGCGCGACAGGGGCGTGAGCCCGGACGCGGAGCCGAGGTTGATGATGCTGCCGGACTTCTGGTCGACCAAGTGCTTGCCGAAAACCTGACAGGCCAACACGACGCCCTTCAAATTCACCGTGAGGATGCGGTCAAACTCCTCTTCGGGAATATCGAAGAACGGCGTTGGTGAATTCACGCCCGCGCCATTCACGAGAATGTCCACGCGCCCGAACTTCGCCAAAACGTCGGCCAGCAATTGTTGCAAGCCGGCCTTGGACGTCGCATCGCATGCGAAGAATTCGGCCCGGCCGCCGCCCTTGGCGATCGAGTCGAGCCGGGCCTGCGCCTTGGCGACATCGCGCCCGACGAGCGCCACCGTAGCGCCCGCGATGGCGATGCCTTCGGCCATCTCACCACACAACACACCCGTGCCGCCGATGACGACCGCCACCTTGCCTGAGAGAGAGAACAGTTCTGCTGGAGTTTTCATAATTTTGATTAGCGTTGGACGCGCGCGCCGCCGCCGCCGATGGTCTTTTCCACTTCCTTGCGCGTGGCCATGCTCGTGTCCCCGGGCGTGGTGGAAGCCAGGGCACCATGCGCGGCGCCGTATTCAACCGCCTTCTGGGCGTCATTGAATTCCATGAAGCCGAACTGCACGCCGGACGCGAAGCTGTCGCCACCGCCCACGCGGTCGAGGATTTCGAGACCGGGATACTGCTTGCTCTCGTGGAATTTGCCGGCATGCCAGAGAATGGCGCTCCAGTCGTTCTTGGTGGCGGTAATGACATGGCGCAGCGTGGTCGCGGCAACCTTGAAGTTGGGGAATTCTTTCACCGCCGTCTCAATCATGGCCTTGAAGGCGTCCGTCTCGATATGCCCGAGCGTTTCCTGACCTTTGACAGCAAAGCCGAGCGACGCGGTGAAATCCTCCTCGTTGCCGATCATCACGTCCACGTATTTGGCGATCTCGCGGTTGACCTCCTGGGCCTTCTTGAGGCCGCCGATGGTTTTCCACAGCGAGGGGCGGTAGTTCAGATCATAGCTGACAATGGTGCCGTGTTTATTGGCGGCCTTGACGGCCTCCACGGTGAGTTCGGCGGTGGAGGCAGAGAGCGCCGCGTAGATGCCGCCGGTGTGAAACCAGCGCACGCCGAGCTTGCCGAAAATGTGATCCCAGTCAATGTCGCCGGGCTTGAGCTGCGAGGCGGCGGTGTTGCCGCGATCCGGATTGCCGACCGCGCCGCGAATGCCGAAGCCGCGCTCGGTGAAGTTGAGGCCGTTGCGGACCGTGCGGCCGATGCCGTCGTCCTCGCGCCACTGGATGAAATCCGTGCTAACGCCGCCCTGCATGATAAAGTCCTCGACCAGATGGCCGACCTCGTTGTCCACGAACGCGGTGACGACGGCGGTTTTATAGCCGAAACATTTGCGCAGGCCGCGCGAGGTGTTGTATTCGCCGCCGCCTTCCCAGACCTGGAAGTTGCGGGCCGTGCGGATGCGGCCCTCGCCGGGGTCGAGGCGGAGCATGACCTCGCCGAGCGAGATCTGGTCGAATTGACAGGTGGATTTAGCGCGTAGTTGGATTGCCATAATTTTTTTGGGTTGAGAATTATTAACAGGTTAAATTACCGAAAGAAAAGTTAAGCGGGTTGGGCCTCCCATTCGCGGGCGCGGGCAGCAAACGCTGCGACGTTTTCCGGCCAATCATGAAGTGTAGCGGGATCGAAATCCGCACCGTTCGGCCAGACCAAGGTATGGACTTCGGGATCAATCCGCACCTGATCGAATACGGAAAGGTTGCGCAGCGGGCCATAGAGCTCGCCCGCCAGCACGGGGCGAAAATCAATCACCTGCTCCGTGGCGTCGTCAAAGCCAACGCGCACTGTGTACGGCCCGACCACATTGGCCGAGCGGACTTTGTAGAGCGGATGTCCCGTTTTCATTGTCATTGCAAAGGTGCGATTGGTTGCGGCAGTTGTCCAGCCTGCAATCGCCGCCAGTCTTCGAGCAGCGCGTCCTGATGCAATTCCGCCCAGGCCTCAATCAGGCGTTGCTGGCGTTTGGGCAACTCGCCACTAATGAGTTCCACGGGATTCACGCCATAGACGGCAACCAAATCCTGATAATAAGCGTGGAAGTGCGGCGCGTGATGCTGCACGCCGGCTTCCATATACATCCGGATGATGATTCCAAAAAATCGGCTTAACTCAGGCATGGGGAACTTTTCAAACCTGCGCCGTTTTGAATTCAGCCAGGTTCCAGGTCGGTTCGCCGACTTCGTGGGCGAGATGGTTCAGCTCCTCAATCTCCGCCTTGGTGAAGAGCAGGCCGCCGTACTGCTTGGACAGGCCGCCCCAGCGCGCTTCCGGCTGGCCGGGCAGCATGCACTTCTCATTGCCGTGGCCGAGCACGTCTTCGATGATGGCCTTGACGTTCTGGACTTGCGACCGGCCCGCGACATAGTTGTTGCCCTTCATTGCGTCGGGGTGGATGACCTGGAAAAAGAACGTCGAGCCGCGCTTTTCACCGTCCGCACCGCGCGACGTGCCGCGGATCTCCGGCAGGGAACCGCCGATATAGCCCGCGTATAATTCATCAATCAAGCCCAGGCCGTAGCCCTTGTGCGCGCCGAACGGCAGCAGCGCGACGGCCTTGTTCGGATCGGTCGTCGGATTGCCGTCGGCATCCACGGCGGCACCGGGCGGAAGCGATTTACCCTCGCGCTTCATCACCTGTACCCGGCCCATCGCGATGGTGGAGGTGGCCCAGTCAATCACGATGGGAAAACCGATCGCGTCCTGCGTCGGGAACGCCCAGGAATGCGGGTTGGTGCCCATCGTGGGCGTCTTGCCGCCGAACGGCACGACCTCGGAAGTGGCCGAAGTGCAGTTCGTGTAGGCAAGATAGCCCTTGAGCGCGACGTCCATGACGTAGCCGCCGCCCCAGAGATAATGCGTGGCGTTATCCACGCTCACCATGCCCACACCGTATTTGTCGGCGAGCTTCATGCAGGTGTCCATCGCCTCGTAGGCGACAGCCTGGCCGAGCTTGTTATGGCCGTTCCAGATTTCGGCGGCGGCAAAGCGCGAGGGCAGCTTCTCAATCTGCGCGCCGGGCGTCCAGCGACCGACCTTGCTGCCGAACAGTTCGTCCAGATGCAGCGCCTTGATGGCGTTGTGCGTGCGGATGCCGTAGTACGCGGCGCTGGCACAGAATCGCGCACCGGCCGCGGCTTCGCCGGCGTCGTAACCGCGTTTGAGATACGCTTTGGTCACCAGCGCATCGTGTTTGTCCTGGGGAATGATGAAATAGGTTTCGGGCATATATGTGATGGATAGAGTTTTAATAAAAACCGCCGGCAAACTCAATTACTGATTCGCGCCGCATTAAAAGTTAATGCTGGCAATTAGATTCCACCATGCTTTCAAACTCACCCCAGGCAGCGGGAATTCACAGCCAAGCCCCACCGGCGCGACACCACTCCCCAATCGCTGCCACTGGACGTGTCCTGCTTAAACCATCAGGAATACCAGAAGGCGGGCAGGATTTTTCTTCGCAGCCTGCGCCACACAGTGTCATCCGAAACCGGCCGGATTTCAGCCGGATCTGCTTGCCGTTCCGCAGCCGTCCGCATTTACTGATCCGGTGCTGTCTGAAATTTTCCTGTACCCCGCGAGCTTGCTCTCGACCGCCGCGTTTTGGCCGGTGAGCGGCATGGCCTTGTCCCAACGCGTCCCCACCGACGGCGGGCAGCCCTTTGGTCACAACCCGTTTGTGGAGCTTTCCGGGGAAGGTCTGCCGTCCGCCCCGGAAAATCCGCCGACCAGTGCCGCGCCGACGGCAAGCCCGGCCAAAAAAAACCGCGGCCGGGTGGATATTTTCCGGGTCAAGGCCGGGCGCGGCGGCAAGACGGTGACGGTGGTTAAAAATTTCGTCGGCATCGGCCTGCCGGAAAAGACCCAACTGGCCAAGGCGATGCAGCGCGCCTGCGGCACCGGCGGCACGGTGAAGGACGGCCAGATTGAAATTCAGGGCGACCAGCGCGAAACGGTGGCGCGCATTTTAACGGAAGCGAACTTCCGGCCGGTATTCGCCGGCGGCTAGCCCGGTGTCAGGCGAGCAGCTCCTGGATCTCCTCCCAGTTGAGTGACGCGGCGAATTCCTCCTCGCCGCCGAGGGTGGCCTGAATGACCTCGCGCTTGCGGTTTTGCAGCGTCAGGATTTTTTCCTCCACGGTATCGCGCGTGATGAGTTTGTAGCTCGTCACGACTTTGGTTTGCCCGATACGATGCGCGCGATCCGTCGCCTGATCTTCCACGGCGGGGTTCCACCACGGATCAAAATGAATCACCGTGTCCGCGCCCGTGAGATTCAGGCCGACGCCGCCCGCTTTCAAGCTGATGAGGAACACCGGAATCGCGCTATTCTTCTGAAATTGTTCCACCACTGCCCCACGATCCGTCGTGGCGCCATCGAGATAACAAAAATCAATTTTTTCCGTCGTCAGTCGCTCCTTCAAGAGGGTCAGCATCCCGACAAACTGGCTGAAGACCAGCACGCGATGACCGCCATCAATCACTTCCTCGAGCAGTTCGCCGAACAACTCCAGTTTGCCGGACGCGTTCGCCGGCTTCACGTTATCCAGTTTCAACAGCCGCAGATCGCAGCACACCTGCCGCAGCCGCAGCAGCGCGGTCAGCACCACCATGCGACTCTTGGCGATGCCCTGGGCACCGACCGCCTCCAGCAACTCCTTGCGGCTCGCCTCGATAACCTGCTGATAGACGCTGCGCTGATCCGGCGTGAGTTCGCAGAATGAAACCTGCTCTATCTTCGCCGGCAAATCCGCCGCCACGTCACGCTTCAAACGGCGCAGCATGAACGGTCGCAGCCGCCGCGACAGTCGCGCTTGCGCCTCAGCGTTTTTCTCCTTAGCGATGGGCAACTCGTAGCGCTCGCGGAAATCCTTCGCCGTGCCGAGATACCCGGGCATGAGAAAATCGAAGATGGACCACAAATCCAGCACGGAGTTTTCCAGCGGTGTGCCGGTGAGCACCATCCGGTGCTGCGCGCGCACCGCTTTCACCGCCTGCGCGTTCTGGGTCTGGCGGTTCTTGATATGCTGCGCCTCATCGAGCGCCACCGTGTCGAATTCCAGGCCGCGATACTTTTCCGCGTCGCGGCGGATCAGGGCGTAACTCGTCACGACCACATCGCACGCCGCAATCCCGTCAAACCGGGCATGCCGGTCCGGTCCGTGCAGCGCGAGCACCTTCAATTCCGGCGTGAATTTCTTCACCTCGGCCACCCAGTTGAACACGAGGCTCGTCGGACAAACGATCAAATGCGGCTTGCGGCTTGAAGTTTGAGGGTCGAGGTGATTGGTTTTTAAGGTTTTAAAAAACGCCAGCGTTTGCAGGGTTTTGCCCAAGCCCATTTCATCCGCGAGAATGCCGCCGAAGCCGTTGGCGCGCAAAAAGTGCAGCCACGCCACGCCCTGTTTCTGGTAGGGCCGCAGCACCGTTTCCAACTCGCCGAGCGGCGGACACTCCAGTTTCGCCGCGCCGCTTTGCTTCGCCGCACGGTCGCGCCAGGCGGTGGGCGCCTGCACTTTCCAATCGGCGTGCTGCTGCAACGTGGCCTCCAGAAAACCCGCCTGCGTGTTGTTGATGCGATACCCCGCGGCGTTCTGCTGCGGCGCGCAGTCGAGCAGCACCTCCTGCAATTCCTCCACGGCCCCGGTATCAATCACCGCCATGCGGCCATTCCGCAAACGCGTGTGGTTCTGACCGGACAGGATCAGCCGCTGGATCTCCGCTGCCGAAAAGGTTTCGCCGCCGCTGGCCGCAAACACGACGCCGAGATCAAACCATTGCACACCCGAGGACGTGATCTGAAACTGCGGTTCGACGCGCTCGAGATTTTTCAGCGTGCGGTTTTCCAACTGCTCATCCAGCGTGACGCTCCAGTCGCGTTGGAGTTTGGGAAATTCACGCGCGAGAAAATTCAGCACGGCATTCTGCCCGAGCAACTGGAGCTTGCCGCCCGCGTCCGGCCCGGAAAAGCCGCTGCGCTGCATGCGGGCCAGTGCCGTGCGCTCGGCGGCAAAATCACGTGTGGAATAACGCGTGGTCATTTCCGGGTCCGGGAGCCAGACATTTTCCTCCGCGGCCGTCACGCCGAGGGTCATGATGCGCGCGCCGTAGGCACATTGCAGCAGTGCACTCAACTGGGTGAGGCCGCCCTTGAGGGCGAGCAGGAAACGCGGCGTCTGCGGTTCGAGCGAAAAATCGGCCAGTTTGAAATTGGCTTCCAGACCGCCACCGGCCGACAACTGCGGCCAATGCCGGCTCAGGAACTGCGGCACCTGCGCGCGCGTCACGCGCACGGGTGCGCGGAAAACATCCCGCAGTTCCGGCGGCAAACCCAGCGGCTGCAAGGAATGATTCTGCCAGACCCAATCGCCCGCCAGCACGGGCGGGGTCGCTTGCCCTTTCACCGCCAGAACAATTTCCCCGTTTGGCGCCAGCGTGGCGACCAAGGGCAGCAGGAGGGGAGTTTTGGAAACCGTGACCGCGCTGGATTTCCCCAGCGTCAGGCGCTCATGGCCCACCAGCAGCGGAATAAGGGCGGCGAAATCTTTCCCGTCTAGTTGCAGCAGAGCGGGCGTCTCGCCGTGCGTCAGGGTTTCGAGCTGCTCAATGATGGCCTGGTCTGGCGGCGGGAAGGCAAAGGTGCGTCCCTTGGGCAGGGCGTTGAGGGGACACCGGCCACCGCCCCATTTCGCCTCCAACACCAGCATCACCTTGCCGCGGGCGAGGGCCTGATCCAAGTTCGGCGGCAGGATGAGGCACAGTTCCGCGGGTTCGCCGTCCGCGGCGCGCAACAGGGCGGGTGTTTTTCTGGCGACCGGCGCCGGCGGCACCGGCACGGCTTCCGGCGATTGGGCTTTGATCCAGTGCAGCCCGACGGCCACGACATGCGCGCAGATTTTTCCCCATTCCCGTGCCTCGCGACAGTTGCAGAGATTTTCAATGTCCACCGAGTTGTGGATCACCAGCGAGGCGCGAAAGGTGCTTTCGCTGGCCTGCACCACACCGCGCAATAGCGGCGGCGCCCAGTAGGAACTCAACACCTGGCCTTGGACGAGATACGCGCGGGCGCGCTTCATCACGTCCCAGCCGGCGGCTTGGGCGAGCAATGCTTCGGTGAGTTCAACGGACATCCAACCCAATATGCGGGCGGGAGCGGCGACTGAAAATAATTAAAAACAGTTGGGTGATGAAACGGCGGCACCACGGGCACCGAGCAACGGCAGCGGAAGTGTTTAAAAAGTCGCAAGCCGGAACGAGGAACCTGGAAATAATATGGGCCGCTGAGGCTATCGGGCATCCGAACTTGTTGGGTCGCTTTTGCTTCCCGCCTGAGTCTCACCGGCCTAAAAGAACATAGGCCCGATTGGGGAAATTTCAAGGGCTGGTCCGCCTTCGGGCTAATCCCGGCCAGGCGGATTCAGTCGTTGATGCCACCGTGGCTGTAGCCGCCAAAATCCCTGATCCGCGGCGACGTCCGGACGGAGCGGGGCGGGTGATTTTCCGCCGACACGTCCAACAAACCCGTGGCACCCGTGTCCGAATGATTCTCCGGCAGAAGCAGTCGCCGCGAAAAAACAAACGCCGCCGGTAATACCTGCAGCGAGGCGCCAAGGGTGTGAAAGCTGTTCGGACTCATATTTAATGTCTTGATATAGGGAACCATTTAAAGAGGGCGTCGACAATTGGAGGAACTCGCAGGCTTCAGCCGACGATAGTTTTATTGAGACTAAAGAATTTGCCTAAATGGCGAGCCGGGGCGACCGGCGACGCGGGGAGCAGGAGGCGCTCCGCTGAGCCACACCCGATTCAACTCCGCCTATCCGACTAATCCCCAGGCGGCGTTGGGGATCTTTGCCTTCGGTTTTGGAGCGGACCGAGCTTACGGCATCAACCACCAAGGCATTTTTCTCCATGCTTTTCATTGGTCCGGTAACCGGCTTTAATTCCACCGTGGCAACGTTAAATATTCAACCGGTGCAATCGCTCGAAGCGCCGGAACTCGCTTTGTATCTGACGCTGCGCCGGGTCGAGGAGCATGAGCGGCAGGGGGTGGTGGTGGCCGCCAACATCAAAGTCATCAAGCGCCTGTTAGCGAGCCGTTTCACCGTCGTCTCCGCCCTGCTCACGCCCGCGTGGCTGGAGAAACTCGAACCCCAATTGCGCGCGCGGCCGGAAACGATCAACGTCTACATTGCCACCCCACCCCTGCTGGAAACCATCACCGGCTACAAGCTGCATCAAGGGGCGCTGGCGGTGGCCAAAATACCGGCGCTGCCGGACTTGGAAACCCTCCTGGCTAACTCCCGCCGCCCGCTGCTGCTCGCCGCCGTGGAGGGCATTGCCAGCGCGGAAAACCTGGGCGCGGTCGTCCGGAGTTGTGCCGCATTTGGCGCGCATATTCTGATTGTGGGCGAAACGTGTGGCAGTCCGTTCCAGCGCCGGGCGATATCCGGTTCCATGGGCACCATCTTTGAACAGCCATTGGTGCGGACGGAAAACCTGGTGGCAACGCTCACAGCCTTGCGGGCGCGCGGGGTGCGTTGTCTGGCAGCACATCCCCGACCCGGGGCGCAGCGGCTGGCTTCGGTGGATTTGCGGGGCGACTGCTGTCTGGTGTTTGGCGCGGAGGGTCCGGGGTTGACGGCCGCCGTGCTGGCGGCGTGCGATGACGTGGTGGAGATCCCGATGCCCTCCCACATGAACTCCCTCAACGTGGCTGTCGCCACGGGTGTGTTCCTTTATGAAGCCACCCGGCAGCGCGGCTGATCGCGTTTAACCGGTGGCCAAGCCCCAAGCCCGGAGCAACGCCACACGGAAAATAAAAAGGCCACTCGCGACGAGTGGCCTTGGTCCTTGAGGTTATCCAGGGGTTACTTCTTGGCAGCTTTAACTTTCGCCCAGCGCGCCTTGGCGGCCGCACTGATCTTGGCCTTAGCCGCCGCACTCATCGTAAATTTCTTCTTGGCCGGCTTAGCGGCGACCGTCACTTTGGCGACCGGCTTGGCAGACCCCTTAGCCTTGGCGGCGTTGACTTTCGCCCAGCGCAGCTTTTGAGCCGCGGCGATTTTGGCTTTGCCGGCAGCACTCATGCCCCCTTTTTTAGGGGCCGGCGCGGCGGCTACCAAAACCGTTTTAGCGCCCTCAAACTGTCCCAGTTGTTTTTCAAGTGCAGCAATCTTTTCTTTGAGATCGGCGGCTTGACGTAGTTGTGATGGTGTAAGATCGTTAATACTCATAAGCCTATTAAGCCATCTATAAGACAGGCTAGGCAATAGAAAAATAGATTAGCCATGTTGCAATTGAGAGAGGTGTGCGGATTCTGTCACCTGTTAGATGGACGGAAAAATTGGCAGCCTATGATGCTCCCAGCCCCGCGAAATGGACTGTTTGTTTAAATGTGTGTGTTAGTGAAATCCAACCAACAACCGTATTCGCGTCATGATAAAACTCATCGGGTGCCGGCAACCCCCTGCTCGCTGATAACGGCTATGTTCCACATCCGCAGACTAACTACATAAACCACTCGCCTTGTAACTATGACAATAATAGTGGAGTCGCTTCCCTGAATTTGAGCGATCCAAAGCGATACCGCCGGTTATTATTAGCCATCGATGGAGGGTCCTGACAGATCGGGTTCTTACCCAATGGGTTGGTTAAGAACCCCTTTGCGGTTTGAAGCCGCACTCAGCCTAAACCAAAACCAAGCCGAGAAAAAAGTGAGTGAACCGCGCTGTCGCGGAACCCTAACCTCCGTCTGAAAAGGGCGATTCCTCACCATCCATCGGGCCGCTCATTCATAACACTCGTGAAGTCAGAACAGGTCCCGACGACAGCTTGATTGGCATCGTGCGACCTAAAGTTGCACAGCCGGTCCTGATCAAACGAACACGCCGACTTTCGCATGGCAGGGTTTCGAACTATTCCGCGGGTCATTTCACCGGGTATGGAGAAGACGATCAACCGGTGGTTCAATTGGTCATCAAGCTGGGTTTTTCGGAGAAGCCGTCCTCCGGATGCAGCTGGCTCCGTTTTGAAAAACCGGTGAAAAACAACAAGCCCTCTTGCAGAACCGATATTAAATAAAGAAAAGAACTGGTGGGTTGGGAGAGACTCGAACTCTCGACCAATGCCTTAAAAGGGCATTGTTCTTTTCACGATATCCCATATTTTATTGTGTATTCTAACTTTCATTTTGATAATTGCCTTTAAGAATGCCATTATAATGGTATGAAGACCCGCGGCGAGTTTGTCATTAATGCCTTTAAATACCCCGGCGGATCCACCGCCTACCGCGTCACCGGCACCCAAATGGACGGTGTCCGCATTCGCGAGAATTACAAGACCCAATCGGAAGCACTCGCCCGTAAACAGCAACTCGAAATTGAAGTCCTCAACTTTGCCCCGGAAAAGCGCATCACCACCACTCGCCTGACTCCCGCCCAGGAAGCCGAGGCCGAGCATTGTTTTGCCGAACTTGACGGGTGTTCAATGACGGTGGCCATTCGGTTCTTCAAAGAAAACTATCGCGAACCGCTCCAGAAAATCACCGTCGGTGAGGCCTACCCCCTATTTCTGGAGGACAAGAAAAACTCAGGCCTGCGCGACGCCAGCCTTCAGGCCCTCAAGACCCGCGTCGGCTTTCTTAAGAAAAAATTTTCCGGCAAACTCGTTTCCGATCTCCTCCCCACGCACATCGCCGAAGCCGCCGCGCAACCCGGCGTCACCGACAGCACCCGTGAAGACAATCGCCGCTCATTCTCCAGCTTCCTGAGTTGGAGCATGGAGAAGCAATATTGCGTCACCAATCCCGCCAAGAAGACCGTCCGGCGCCACGGCCGGGGCACCCGCGATGACGTGGAGCCGGCCATCTTGAGCCTAGATGAGGTGCGCAGGTTTCTGGCCGTGACCGCTGGTTACAAAAACGGCAAGCTCATTCCCTACGTCACCCTGGCGCTGTTTGCCGCCATCCGGCCGACCGAATTGGCCCGACTCACCTGGGACAACATCGACCTCCAAGCTGGCACCCTCACCATCGGGGCAAAAATGGCCAAAATGCGTCAACGCCGCATCGTGGATCTGGTCAGCTTGACCGAGCAGGTCGAGAAAATCGTTCCCAGCAAAACGGGAAAGCGAACCAAAAAAATCAAAGAAACCCTCACCACGACCAATCTGATTGACTGGCTCAAAACCCATGCCGCCGATAAAACTCCATTCTGTGGCGCGAACTGGCGAAAAGATTTTGATGCCGTGAAGCTGGCCGCCGGCTTCGGCAACCCCGCCCACAAACCTGCCGGCGAGGAAACGGATGAAACGAAACAGCAGCGGCAGGCGTTGAAACTCTGGACCCCTGACATCCTGCGGCACACTGGGATCTCCAATCATCTGGCCTTTTTTCAGCACGAGGGTAAAACCGCCGTCTGGGCCGGCAACAGCCCCGACATCATCCAACGCCACTACAAAGGTTTGGTGAAACAGCCCGACGCCAAAGAGTTTTGGAAGTTAACACCGCCAAATAATCAAACGGGGCAAAAACTCTGTGACGCACCCGCCCTAATCAACAAACCTTAACTACGGCCACACCAAGCAACTGGCCGAGCTTCTCGACCTTGGCCGCGATATGTCCCACGCCGACCGCACAATGATGCGCCGGGCCGTGCGCGTTCCAATCGTTCACAAATTTCCGCGCGCCGATGCTGAAGCGGTAACGGCTGTTGGTGTTTCCGATTTCCAGGATCGGGCCGGGCACGGATTCACCCTCGGCGACGAGCAGTTTTAAGTTGCCATCTTTTGTCTCAACCACGGAAAGCAAGGTCACCGGACCGTGCTTCACCGACATCTCCACTGAAAGCCCTCTACCCACTTTGCCGTGATAAACTTTCAGCGGCCGCACCTTGGTTTTTCCTTCGGCGATCTTGATGTGACCAGGGCCGTCGTGCCCCATCAAGACCACGTCATCGGCAAAATCCATGGCGTAATACTCTGTAAACGAGCCGCCCACGCCCAACGTGTCCAAAATCTTCATGGCCTGTGCGTTCTTCACTTCATATTCACCGGCAACGGGAATCCCGCGCGCCGTGAGCAGTGAATTCCCAAGAATGATTGAACTAATCGCCTCCTCGTTTTCCGCATTGCCCGTGCCGCTGTAAAAATACGCCAGCGAACCAAGGTCGTGTTCCTTTACCAAGCGGTCGAGCGCCACAGACGTTTTCGCGGCGCGGTCCAGTTCCGCTGGCGAACAATCCTCCTGCACGGCGAAGACCTTTTTGATGTGTGCCACCCGATCCCGGATCTGTTTCGCGCTCACGTCCCGGCGCAAGGCGGCGAGCTCGTCCACCTCCACGATTTCCATGTGACCGCCGAACGTCGCGCATTGTAACGTCGTATCGGAATAAATATCCAGCATCCCCCCGTAGCAATGCCCCATCAAGCCGAGCCGATTATGGAACATCGTGTGCGCCACGCGCGCGGCCGAGATCCACGCATCCACTTCGTCCCAGCAAACCGGATCTTCATGCAGCAACCCGGTCACCTGATGGAAATCAATGCCGGCACGTGTGAAGACATTGGCAATCTCCGGCACGGGACACGCGGCGCAATGCGCCAACCACTCGCCGGTCATCGCGGTGCGGTCGCCCATCGCGTTGAACTTAGCGTAATCAATTGCTGCAGTCGGCGCGAGATTCAGGATGATGACCGGCACATTCGCGCGCTGTACGACCGGCAGGACGGTGGAGGACAATGCGTAGGTGGTAACGTGAAGAAAAATCACGTCCACATCCGCCTCGCGAAATTGGTGACCGGCTTCCCGCGCTTTTACCGGATTGTCAATCAGGCCGAGGTTTACAACTTCCACGCCAGGGCGTTCCAGCTTTTTCTGGACGGCGCGGACGTAGCCCTCCAGGCGCGGCTTGAGCCCCTTGAACTGCGGCCAGTAGGTGTCCAGGCCGATGCCGAAAAGGCCAATGCGAAGCTGTCGCTTCATGGGTGGTCGGGAGGTCATGCAGTTGGTATATTAATTTAATGTGAAATCTGATTTTATCTAGATTTGGGGGTAGGTTGCGTCTTTTTTTCCGATTGATATTGTGACGCCGCCAATGGCTCAAAGGTAAAAGACATTTTTGATTTTTCAGGAAGTTGGACTAAGGGAAGCAACGCCCAACCGTCTTCGATCCGCACCCCCTTTTCGGGATGGCGCAAACCGGTCGTGCCTTTCGGCAGTCGCACGCGCAGAATTCGGGTGCAGTTTTTATCCGCTTGATTTTCCAGCGTCACACGGACTCGCTGGGGCTTAAACTCTCCGGAAACCAGAATATTGCCTCGAACGGCCAGGTTTTTGAAGGCCACGCCTTGCTGCTCCCATCCTGTTGGTATTGCCGGGAAAACGGTAATCGTGTTGGCATCATCTGGATCCAGCAGCATCTGAGTGAGATTGCAGATAAACGCGCCGTGGGCCGCCACCTCAGGGGTCTTCTTGAAATCCTCAAAGTCACTCACAATCTCACCGAAACAGGTGTCGTCGAACAGGGTGACGCCGGGTTGAAGGAATCTCCCAGCCCATCCACAGGCTTCGTCACCCTTGTGGAGTTTGGCCGCGAACACCCCCATCCATCCGTTGTTAAAGATATAATCGCCGGTCTTCGAAGTGCGGAATAGCGCGTAACTGTCCCTGACAAGCGGATCCTCCGCGCCAAGGATTTGATACCACCACAGTGGAGTCAGCCAGGTGGTATCACCCGATTTCTCTACAGGCGTGGCCCCCGGTCCGACGGTCAGTACTTTCGTGCCCTTGTAATCTGCCGCGGGCAATAAGACCTTGCCGCTCATTTCCTCCCACCCCGGCTCCGCGACACCGCGGCGAACCGACTCCCGCAAAGCAAAAATAGTTCCCGCTTGTTGTATTGAGGCGGGCTGGTTCTTATTTAGGTAGACGTTGAGATCAGGACGCCATTGAAGATCCGCCACCGATACCTCCGTAGTCTCCTTGAGAATACGCCTAGCTAATGAGTCGATACGGCTATCAAGACTCCAATCCAAATAATTCAACGCAATGACCGCTGCGTTATTACCCACGAAATCCCCATAAGCCCAAATCCCCTCACCTTCCGTCGGCGGTTCGAGAATCGCGCCGTCGTAGCCCATCAGGCTGCAAAACTTCGCGCCACGACTGTATTTGACAGTGGTCTTCTGCAGGGTGAGGCCCTCATTAGCGTAGCGCTCCGCTCGCGGAAGTGCGCGGCCCAACCAGCCCACCACTCGCCGGGCTTCATCAAAATGATTTCCGTATAGCAGCGGCATGAAATCCAAGACTAGATCTTCCTCGGGACAGATGGCACCGGCGAAACTTTCGATGCTGGTGCCGTTGCATCCGGGCGGAACATCCGTGTTGCCAAAGAACACACCCAGATAATAGGTGGACCGGGCGAACCAAGTTGCCAGATCCTGGTCCGGCAAATTCACAGCGGATTGCCCGTAAAAATTCTTCCACCACTGTGCCGTCTCCTGGCGCGCAAGTTCAAACCCGCGTTGTTTCGCGGCTTCAGCCTTCTTCCACGCCGTCGCCCCCGGATCACCGCTCTCATAAGACGAGCCTGGGGCAATGTAGAAAGTCACGGTTTTTCCGGACTTTGTGGAGCCTATTCCTAGTGTATTTGGGTCAACATACGCATCCATTCCTTCGCAGGCTATCGCCAACGAAGCCGTGCAGGATTTCGGGCGATTGGCCACCACCACAAGTCCGTTGGTCTTGGCGACGCCAACCCCATTCCATGGATCGTGCGCTTTGTCATAGAAACCCTGGTTGAGATAAACCCGGACATTTTGGTTTACACCCACTCGCATCTGAAACGGCAAGGGCGCGTCAGGCGCGTCGGTAATCCGGATGACTAAAACCCCTTCGGGCGTGACCATCATCTCCCGATGGCTTGTAAACAACCTCGTGGAATTCGGCACGCCGGCTGTTTCTGTCGGTTTGAGACCCAGGTCGATGGTGAGAAACCCAGTGGCGATATCCAGATGGTGGCGGAAGGTCATCACCTGCCCGGGGTCGAGCTTCCTGCCATAACCACCCATCAGGTCAAAAGGGAGATGCCGATGGCCTTCCTCATCCCACCAGTATTGATACGAAAGGTAGGGCATGTGCTTCAGAAATCCGTTGGTGTTAACGGCAGAGGCTCCCGGCTGGGTGAATCCATCAGGGCCGACGCGCATCATTGTTCCTCCAAGCCCTAAACAATCATACTCGTATTGCGGATTACTAAAGCGCTCTAGGCCGTCCTTAACCATGGCGGCCTGCTGAATGGTTTTCATCCACGCATCCGTGACTGGATCGGCGGCGTTCGCAACTTCAGCGATTAGCATCGCCGCGAGCGCCAGAGTGGAAATCAAATGTCGATTCACAAACCACCCCTCAAAAACTTGAAACCAGCAAGTTCCTGAACCAATCTTTACGTTCATCTGCCCCCCGTTCCAACGGGCGCCTGGGAGTCGCGCCAACCCGCTCAGGCCGGGTGCATTTAACCATGCCGTCCGTCCACTTTCCTGAATTGTAAACGGGTCTATCCGCCTTCCATGAACCCTTACTGTGGTGTTGGTTTTAGCGTTAATATTCACGGTCACGTCCGAAGTCTTGCATTTTTTAATGTGAGCCAGTAATCCCGGCAGGGACATCAGGACGAGTGCTGGTCTGATCTTATACAATCTCAATTTCATAATCTTAATTATTTCGTTTCTTTTATTTTAGTTCCATTTGTTGAAATGGCGCTCTTTCTGTCACCCTAGGTTATCTTGGTATTCCCAACCCCTTTAACGACAGTTAGCACCCGCAACATTCCCTGCATTTAAATATCCTCAGCATGTTTCAAGTCCCCTTTTGACCGGATTTGGCATCAGTCGAGATGAAAGACTTCACGGAGGGGGCGAACGACGGGTGAGTTGTCCGGATGAACCTCCATCAATCCAGCCATGGAATCCCACCATCTGCGCATAACGGATGAATCGGACAAATTGGCGGCGGAATTGTTGTTATCGAGCTTTTGAACGCCAAACAGCACATTTGTTTCCTCGTCGAAAAAAATCGAGTAATCCGAAATGCCGGCAGCCTTCAGTTCCGCCATCAACTCCGGCCAGATTTCGTTGTGGCGCTTTTGGTATTCCGCCACGCCCCCCGGCTTTAGTTGCATCTTAAATCCGTTGCGTTTCATGCGTAATTCAGAGTTTGCTCTTCAAATATGTGCCATAACCGATGACAATGGTGGATAGAATGAGGGTGGCGATGCCGCCGCCGATCAGCAGATGGGCCTTCTTGCTGGAGCCTTTCCACTCGTGGAATATCCAGCCCCACATCGTGGCGAAGATGATAATACTTGCCATGTGCAGCGTCCAGGATGCGAAATCGTATTTACCCATCTGTGTCGCGCCCATGGTGTAAAAGAAAAATTGAAAATACCAGGTCGTGCCTGCGAGTGCGGAAAAAAGATAGTTGCCCAGCACGGGAATCTTCAGATCCGTGACTTGACCTGCAGCCGCCGTGACCTCGCTCGGGCCGTGATTCCCGCTGCCTGTCCCGCCGTGATGCGCGTGTTCGGCTTTGACGTGAGAAGCCAGATATTGGTAGCCCGTTCGGTTTTTAAAATTCAACAACACGCACCAGACAAAGTTGGTGGTAAAACCGCCCAGCAACAGAACCGGCAACGTCGGTAACCCGGTCCAGATTTTATTAGTGCCGGCAGCGAGCGAAGCGGCATTGATGTCCTTGCCGGCCTGCAAAGCAAACGCGAAACAGGCACTCGTAATTCCGCAGAATGTGGCGACCAATATGCCCTTTCTGAAACTAAATTCCTTGATGGATTTCTGTTTCTGTTCGGCCGGCATCTCGGCTTCTTTCGTGAAGCCGGCTAGCGCCGCGATGACGATGCCCACCAAACAAACGCCTACACCCGCGAGCGTAACCTGTCCCGAAGTGGATTTGGCGATTTCAACAATGCCCGGGCTGCTGGCGAACACGAAGTAATCCGGCCGGTAATATTTGAAGATCGGCGGCACCAGCGTTCCAAACGCGGCACAATATCCCAGCGCCACGCCCGTGCCGAGCGATAAACCCAGAAAGCGCATCGTCAACCCATACGTCAACCCGCCGAGCCCCCACAGGAGCCCAAAGAAATACGTCCACCACAACGTGGTGGCCGATTGCTGCTTGAGCACGCCAAGGAGGTCGTTGGTCATGAAATACGCAAATGCCCAAGGACAGATGATCCACGAGAAACAGCCGCCCACCAGCCAGTAGGTCTCCCACGACCATTTTTTTACCCCCTTATAAGGCACATAAAAACTGCCGGATGCCAGGCCGCCGAGCCAGTGCAGGCATACCCCGAGAAATGGATTTGCTCCCATAATTAATTGGGTTTTTAGATGTCTTCCAACAAAGGCCGGCGTAACAACAGTTGTTTTTGCGCTTCAGTTGGATGTCATACTGGATCCTCTTACATCCTTTGCCCAGGTTGGGTTCGATGGCAAGAAATAAGTGCTAAGGAATTTGCGGCGGTCTTCCATGAGCATTTTTAAGGCACTGGCAATCGGTTCCGCGCTCCCTTGATTTTCCTGGTCTTTGTGGAGGATCGCTTTTAGCTCTTCTACATTGTCCTGCTTAACAGGGATTCCCTTTTCAATAGCACTTCTCATCAGGTCAGCTAGGTTTGTTTCTCTGAGATGATAAGCATAGGCCAAAAGCCGAACCTTGAAGCCAGTCAATTCGGTCAGGCTTGCATCGAAGACTTCCCTGAATTGTTTCGGAATGTCAGCTCGCACGGCCTGCCCAACATCAATCGCTTCCTGCATTTTTTGTGCGGCGCACTCAAAGCGCAATTGAATATCCTCCCGGAGCCAGAAACTCGGTTCTGAGGTTTCATCCGTTTCAATAAATGTCGATTTCCGGGTCGACTTCCATGCGGGGGTTTTCCAACTCGCCCCCTTGAGCACGGCCGCCGTCATGAGATGGGAAGGATCACTATATCCAATCCTTCTTAACCGCCAGCTTATGTCCCAAGGAGTGAGTTCCATGGCCGCCGTCACGAGTTTCCAGTATTTCACCACCTTTTCGGCACCTGGTCCATAGGGTTTGGCGAGTGTAGCGAGGGCCTCTTCATCACTAACCCCGGGATTATGAAAGAAAATCCCGGTCATTCGAAGATTAGGATCTTCCTTATTGGGAACGATGCCGAAATACTCCTTTATACCTTCTAGGGTTCCGGCATTATTCACAGCCCGCAATTGCCGCAAGGTGGAAAGCGGACATTGAATATGGGTATAAGGTTCCATTTCTTCGGTCGGACCTCCCATAAAAACCTCCCCCATGACCGGTATTTTTTTCTCTGCGGCAAGATATAAAACATTACGGAACCAGCGGTCGGCGGGATTGGCGATCATGACTTCAGCCACACTGGAATGAATGGATAGCCCCACCGTAGTGGCATCCAACATATTTAACGTTCTAAAAGATTCTCCGGCCGATATTTCCCAGGGTTCCCACCACATTTTCCCTTGGGAATTTATTCCTTTCCAGGTTTGGGCTAGGGTATTGACGAAACTGGAAACCCGCTGGGCAACCGGCACGCCGTGACAGCGTGGGCACGGACCATCTTCGCTGCACAACCAGGCATGTTGATCGTAGGTGTACATTAGCAGATCATCCACTCCCGGAAACTTTTCCCCAAACTCTTTGATCAAAGTGGTATAACGGTCAACGGTGGCTGAATCCATCACGCATTGCTCCAATGGTTCGATCTCCCGCTGGTTGTTGTTAGGGGCCCCAAAATGAAAAATAGTGTGCATTCCATATTTTTTACAAAGCGCGATCCGCTCTTTTAGTATGGCGCTTCGGGCGGCGATCTTTTCGGGGGTCCGCAACCCGTCGGCGACATGCTCCTGATCAACTGCCGTGCGTTTGAATTGTTCGGGCAAAGCCACGACATCCTCCAAATTCAGGGCTTCGTCGTATGGCCGGTAGGCCCAGGCGATATTCAATTGCATGGTGTTAAAACCGAGGTCCTTCATCCGCTGCATATTCGCCTCATCCCATTTCATCCTCAGTGCGGGATTTTCCGCTTCAGGAAACGAAGGCGCGCCTAAAAACCCCACTTTGTAGGCCACTCTTTGGGCGGCACCATTATCAGCAGGTTGGGCCCGGGTTTGATTTGTGACTTGGTTCAACTGAGCCAATAGGAACAGGGCCAGCGATAATTTTTTTAGACTTTTCATATTTCTAGTTTTTTGCATTTAAAGAATTCTTTAAAGCATGTGCGATTATCTTGTATTTAAAATGAGTCCCTATTGGGAAGTGATGGACCAGAAGTCAGAGGCTTCAAAGTCCTGCTTCACGCTGGAAGGTACCGCCGCCAGAAAATAGGTTTTCATGAATGCATCCATATTTGTATCAAGCATGGTGATGGCATTCCCCATCGGTTCCTCGATTCCCATATTTTTCTGGTCTTCGACCAGCAACGACCTCAACTCTTGGACGTTCTTTACATTAACTTCGAGGCCTTGCCTGGAGGCGTCCCGGATAAGGTCGGCCAGATTGGTTTCCCGAATATGGTAAGCATAGGCATGGACCCGTCGTTTCATCTCCCCCAGTTCTTCGACGCTTTGATCGAAGGCAACCTTAAAGGCACTTGGAATTTGGTGTTGCACCGATTGCGCTGCGTGGATGGCGGCTTCCATCTTGCTGGCGGATTGTTCGAAACGCAGTTGGATATCCTCACGCATCCAGAAATTGGGCGGGTCCGTCTGATCGGTCCTCATAAAGGCGGTTCTGCGGTTGGATTGCCATTCCGGCGTTTGCCAACTTGCTCCCTTAAGTACCGCAGCAGTCAGCAGGTGGCGGGGATCACTCCGGCCAACCTCCCGGGCCCGCCAGGAAACGTCCCAAGGGTACATTTCGATGGCTTCCGAGGACAGCTTCCAATAGGCGGCGACCGTGGCGGCCACCTTATTATAAGGTTTAGCGAGTTTGGCCAAAGCCGCTTCATCACTGATGTCTGGATTCCTGAAAAAGATGCCGGTCATCCGTAAATTAGGATCTTCTTCGTCGGGCACGTTCCCATAGTATTCCTTGATTCCCTTGAGTTTTCCCGCGTTGTTCACCGCGCGCAGCGCCCGGAGCGTTGTCAGTGGTGTGGCGATGTGTCGGAATGGTTCCAACTCCTCGGTCGGGCAGCCGGTCCACAATTCTCCGATGACGGGAATATTTCTCTCCGCCGCCTTGGTTAGCATATTTCTGAACCAGCGGTCGGCCGGCAAGGCAATTTGGACTTCAGCGATGCTGGAATGCAACGACAACCCGACACAGGAGGCATCCAACAAGTCGACGCTTTGGTAAGTCTCACCGGCCGATAATTCCCACGGCTCCCAGAACAAGGTGCCCTTGGGATTGAGGTCCCGCCAGGTGCGCGCCAAAGTGTTTATAAATTTGGAGACCCGCTCAGCCAAGGGAACACCATGGCACTGGGGGCACGCCCCCGCCTCACTGCAGAGCCACGCATTTTGATCGTAGGTGTAACACAGCAGATCATCCACGCCGGGAAATTTTACATGGAATGCTTTGATCAGCGTGACATATCTGGCAATCGTGGCTTCATCCGAGATGCATTGATCCAACAGAGCGTCCGCCCCCCCCGGCGACTCCGGCGGATAAAACACATCAGGAGCTCCAAAATGGAACATCGTCCTAAATCCTGATTGCCGGCTGATCTCTATTCTCTGTCGCAACTTTTTACTACGCGCAGCAATTTGTTCTGGGGTTCTTGATTCTTTCCGGTCCTTGTCGCCATGCGTCAATGACATTTCCGGCGGCAAGTCGATGACATCCTCAAGGTTGAGTGGTTCGTCATTGGGGCGGTAGCCCCAGGCAATGTTTAATTGCAGGACATTGAAGCCAAGATTCCTCATCCGCTGCAGATTGGCCTTATTCCAATCCACTTGCGGGTGACAGGGCACGCCTAAAAACCCCACTTTGTAGGCCACTCTTTGGGCGGCGCCATTCCCATTGGGTTGGGCCTGAATGTTAGTTGCGGCGCTGCTCAGCAGAATGACTACGACTAGAATTTTGAGGCAAATTTCCATTTCTGTGTTTTTCAAATCGAGCGATGCCCGTTATTTTTGTTAGTGCTTTTTAAAAGTCAGTTGCCGAAAGCATGCCGGATCCCATTCAGGCCAACTCCGAGTGTGGTGCGCGCAATACCATCAAGTTCCGCTTCACTGCCCTGCAGGTGTATGGTCAGATGGCGATGGGTGGCAGAAGCGCCGGGTTGCAGGGCCAGGGCCGGCGAGGAACTTTCCAATTCATAGAACCGGCCCAGTTTGCCGTCGTCGTTGTAGCTGTTCACCACATCGCCGCTGAACGGATGCTCCTGTACCTGCCACATCGAGTTCACGTAATCACTCGCTCCGGCTGGAAGCGTGAACTGCACCAGGGTCAACGTGCGGTGCACGGCATCGTAGCTGGCCACGACCGGTTTCGCCCGGCGCGGCGGTATGCCAATCTTGCTGCGATGGTTCGCGTCGGCCCGAAAAAACAACACCCCGTCTTTCACTGCCATCCGCTCGGGTGGCACCTTGCCAAAATAACTGTCATTCACAATCGTCCCGCGCTCTGATTCCGCACCCTTCTCAAAGGGTATGACTACGGCGGATTCGGCCGAGGCGTTGAACATGCCCAGAATCCAGATCGAGAGCAGCCCTTTGTCCTTCGTCCACGCGGCGGGACCGGTGTTCTTGATGGTGTTGACCGACTCAAACGCGACCGCGCTCACACTGGCGGCTGGTTTGACACCCATCGCGGCCAGGGTTTTATTCGGGTCCAGCAAACGCACTTCACGGTCCACTTCCAACTCAAACGGCGTGCCGGAATAATTCGTGAGCTGAATCTGGCGGCGGCACAGGACGCGGTCGGCATCTTGGCTGATCACCGCGAACGGTTCCGTGTCCAATGCCGCCGGGGTGGACCAGTGTGCCAAATCAAACGGGACGCTTTTGGGGAAGAAGAGGCCGAATGGGCCTCCCTCCGGTCCGAGCCAGAACCGGTCTTCGCCGCCGAAGACGTTGATATGAGCCTGAAGTTTACCCGAATTAATAAGTGCGCGGTTCACCCAACCGAAACTGTCGCCCGCGACACCGCGTGCCGTGCTGGTCATCACGCGCCCCTGCCAGAACGGAGCCACGACCACTTGCGCCTGGTTCGCCGGGTCGCGCAACACCACTATTTCGGTATGTTTCCTCAGGAAGCTCACATCCTCCCCAAAGGTCGTATCCGTCCCGGCCTGGCATCGGCTACTGGCTGTCATGATGGTCAAGGCAGCCAATATTACTTTAGTTGGTTTCACAAAAGATTCTCGTTTGGAACGGCATTATGGCTTGCGGATCACCCGCGCTGCCATGCCCGGGTCAGCCAGATCCCAACGCACCGGCTGGATCAGAATGCCCTGCAGATCATTGGCACCCGGGGTGGCGCTGGGCACCGTGGACACCATCGAGCACGCCATGTAATCTTTGCCCGCGTCGGAAACAATTTCAGGCGCGTGCCCCGGCTGCTGTTCGATCCGGTTCGCGGCAGGGTCGCCAAAGTTGAAAGGGTCTTCCGAGATGTAGAGCGAGACATGGCTGTAATCAATACCGCTTACCCAAAGATAGTAATATCCGTCGCGATAAACCACCAAAGGCGATTCAGCACACTGATATCCGGGCGGTGGCCCCATGACCGTCCTGGGTTCGGACCAGTGCAGCAGGTCTTTCGAAGTGCGTACCCGCACAATCGTTTGCAGGCCCGTCATCCCCGGATAAACCCCCGCGCAGGCGTAATACATGAGATAGGTTCCCATCCGGTCGTCCCAGAAAACATCATAGTCCCGATCGTCCTGCTCCCTGAAGACCAGGTTCGTCTCCAGGAGATTCGTCCCGTCGTAAGGCTGCCAGACCGACAGATCCGGGGAGTGCGAAACCAGCAACCGGCAGCAGTTCTCTTTGTGTTCTGACGATCCCAGGTAATGAAAATAGAACAGGAAAGCCGTGGAGCGATCCGGGTTCCAGATTACTGACGGAGCCCACATGAAGGCTTGCGGCGACGCGATCTGATAAGGGATTTTGTGGGTGATGCTGAACGGCGCGGTCAGGGATTTTCCGACGGCGTGGAACAACGCATAGCCATCGCTTAGCTGATAACCGGTGCCATTCCCAATTGTATCCGGGCCTTTACCAAAAGTGCCGATGCAATGCCATTGACCCAGTTTGTCGTGGACGAGCCAAAAGTCACTGAACAGCGAATTGCCATCCCCCACCAAACACAAGGCATTCTTCCAAGGCTTGGTCACCCGCGGAATCCTTAATTCCTTTTTTACCACTCCCGAAGGGTGGGTGACGGTATTGCAACCGAGAACCGGCAGCATCAACGTCGCCAAAATCGCCAGCAAGAAGTTCATCCCAGCCGGCCAAACAACGTGGGTTTGCAAATTTTTTGATGTCACAAGGTTCAAGGCGTATAGATCGCATTTTGGAGCCGGGCTAGATCGGCCACACTTCCCGCCGCCGATGCCCCACCACTTAAATCGGTATTCAAGGATTGCCATTTCCAGTGTTCCGCATGGCCGTCGGCAAAGGCCAAAGAGGCACCTTGCCCATGCCTCACGGTGGACGTGTCACGCCAGGTGACTTGTTGGTGGCATTCCAGCATGAAAATTCCGTCGTTCACTGAGTTGAGGCTTTGATCAATAAACGTCAATGCATTCACTGGACCGGGATTTTGAATGCTCGAGGTTTTGGTGTTCATCGGGAAGAAGGTCGAAAGCTGATAGATCGATCCCAGTACACTGGAATTACCCGCCACGGCGCCTCCCATCCGCGCATTCAGTCCCACCGTGCGCACCGGCACGATGCCGGCACCCGCCAGCGAGGGCGGCCGGGCGGTGGGGCACTGATAGATGCCGGGGCTGGGATTGAAGGCGTAGAGCGTGCCGGTTTGCACCAAGGAAAGGTTGGTGGCGTCGTTGGCGCTGGCCACGTTCCCCCCGACCCAGGATTCGGGGGTGGATACGTCCGTCGTATCAGTGGCCCAGTTGTTCACCAGCCGGTCGCTGGCATCACTGGAATACAGGATCCAACCCAGGTTCAATTGCTTCATGTTGTTCACACACCGTATGCTTTGTGCCCTTTCCTTCGCCTTGGATAATGCCGGCAACAGCATGGCCGCCAGAATCGCAATAATGGCAATCACCACCAGTAATTCAATCAGCGTGAACCCCGGTGGGAACCCTCCCGCGGAAAAAATATGCATTTTCCGGTGGAAACATTTTGCTGTTTTTTTCCTCATGCACCAGGGCCTTTTTATGCCTGACATGGCGGCGGCTCAATCCTGCCGCGGTATCCACTTGCTCCAGTCAATCGTGGTTCTGGTTTCGTAATCATGGGGATTGAAATTGGCGACCAGCCACGCCTTGGGATCACGCTGAAACTCGGCGAGCTTTTGCGCTACTGCCACAGAGCCACCCTGATTCGCCACATCTCTCTTCAGCAAGGCCTCCAGACGCTTTATCACGATGGGAAATTGCTTTTCATCGTTCTGCACCGTCCGTGCATCCTGCGCCGCCAGCGTCATGAGATAATGCAGTGACTTCGCCCGCAGTGAGCGGGAGGTCTTCCACACGGTTTCCCGCTGCACGCGAATATCGTCCACCTTCGGACTGCCGGCAGCAATGGCCTGGTCGTAATAGTCAACAGCTTTGAACCCCAGCGCCGCAGCGTCTTCCAACCGCAAACCACAATCTTCGAACAACCACGGGTGCGCCTTGGGTTCGTCGGTCAGCATGAAGTTGCCACGCCGATTGGCTTTCCAGATCGGTGTCTCCCAGGAGGTGCTGATAATGCTAACCGATTCCCAGTCATGCGTGCCGTCCCAACTCCGGTCCAAACCTATCGGACCGATCAGATAAGTCGTATCCCAAGGATACGCTTCGACCGATTGCGCCGTATATTCCCAGGCCTGCTGTAGCATCGGCGCGGCCGGTGCACCGTAGGGCGCGACGATTTCCTGAAGCAAGGTTTCAAGCGGTGCGTCCGGGGATTTCATCCACGCTTTGAGCATTCCCGCATTCACGGAAAGCACGCTGGGCGAAAAGCCGTAATACTCTTTCACCCCAACCACGCCCGGCATTTCTTTCCAGCCGTTCATCTGCTCATAGATGAGGCGCGGAAAATAATCTTCAATCAGATAAAGTGGTTTGTAGAACGTGTGGTCGAATTCGCCGAGCACCGGGATGCCGCGCTCCTTTGCCAGTTGCACATAGCGTTTCACGCCGAGGTCGGATTTGAAGGATCGGTCATTGAAAGGATACACCTCGTTGCTGGTGGAGGGATTCAGCGCCAGGCCGAAATGGTCCGGCTTGACCTTGTTAAGGATGGCCACGACCTGTCCCCGGGAGAGTTCCCAGGGCTTCCACCAGAGCCGTGTGTTGGGTCGGCATTTCTGCATCGTCTCATTGAGCAGATTCAAGAATTGCGGCACCCGGTCATCCAACGGCACACCCGTGCAGCGCGGACAGGGCCCAAACTCGCTGCACAGCCACGCCTGCTGGTCGAACGTATAGACCATGACGTCATCCACCTCGGGAAAGGACGTCATGAAATCCGTGAGCAGCTCCCGGTACTTCTGCTGAACGGCAGGATCCATGATGCATGCCGGCCGCACGGGGTTGGTGTTGATCATCCGTGGAATGCCGAACTGCGCAATCGTTTTCAGCCCGTGCTTCTTCGCCTGCTTGATCCGGAAAGCCCATTTGGCGCGTTGCTCCTTGTCCAGATCTTCCAGATTGAGCACCTCGTTCGCCGGCTTGCCGCCCCACGCAATGCTCAGCTGCACCATGTTCACCCCCAGCGCCTTGATCTGCTCCAGTTCATCGTCGCTCCAACTGATATCAGGAGCGGACGGATTGCCGACGATGCCGACAAAATATTTGAAGCCGCCCGGCTGGACCGTCACCGGCGCTCCGACTGTGGCTGATGCGGAGGCAGACTCCGCCGCCGACAGTCGCAGCGGCAGGTTTAGCCCCAAAACCAGCGCCGCGGACACGCCGAGAACCGGCAGGAATTTAAATGATGATTGTTTGCTCATGGTGTTAGTTGATGATTTTTTCAAGATGTTAACTTTAAGAAAGGATTTGGCAGTTTATATTGCATATTAAAATAATGATCATGGCTTGCGGGTCACCCGCGCTGCCATGCCCGGGCCAGCCAAATCCCAACACAATATCTGTTGACGGTCGCTCGCCAGGCCGCAACTCCGCCGGCGCCGAAGGCGGATATGCTGGCAAGTATCACCAGGATGACAGCGAGCTTAGCCCCCAATCCTGCTAAGTTGTGTCTATTTGCGTTCATATTTTTTGGTTTTTTATGAGACTTCATTCTTTGTCTGCAGTTGGGTTGCGGATTACACGATATCGTTGGCCTGACAAATTACTCATCCACCAACACAAGCAGATGTTTTGCCTGGTCAATCACAAGTTTCTTGCCCGCGGGGGCCTGGGGCAATGTTTTGCCCCGCAGCGTGGGGAAATTGGTCAGGTCATAGACGTTCACGAGCGGGTGGCTTCCACCCATGGTCATGATGGATAAGGCTTGATTGAGGTCATCTATCGTCGCCACCCCGGATTGTTGCGCTCTTTTCTTGCCACACCCGCACAGCGCCAGCGCCAACACGAAGACAAATAGCCAGTTGTTTTTCATAGCAATCTCTGATCCCGGGGAAGTCGCAATTAGGCCCGATCTTGAGTCAATGGCTCCGGGCCCACCAAGCCGCGTCAGGTTGAGGCGCGCCGATGTTATAATACCCTCGCGTGTAATACTGATAACCTGCCATGCTGTTTTTCAGGCTCTCAGCGTGACCATCGAAGAACCCAAAGTTGACTCGCTTGCCATGCCGCGGCACTGAGCGGTATCCCACCGGATAAGCGCCCGTATCACTGGGCGTGCGAAAATAGGTGATCCCCTGACCCAGATATTGATCCGCTGCTAAATCGTTGGCGTAATCCGGCACCCAGTTGTCAGCGTTGGGATCACTTCGGGTGGTACTGGTAACCGACCCGGTGTCCGCAAAGATAATGAAGGTGCTGGAATTCTTGACCATGTTCTCCTTGACCCATGGCACCGCTGACTGCCCGGTCGCAGCAATCGTCGTAGATTCATTCCAATTCATTCCAATTCCCAGAGCGTGTAAAAAGTTAATCCCGCTGCCAATGTTTTGTACCTCGGTCGGACAATCAAATATGTTTGCCGTCGGGCAATACCCTTCCACGCGTAATTGATCCTGCCACCAGAAATCCACAGCATCCGGGACCACGTAGGTGTTCGTGTCAAATTTAAACACCCCCGGCATCAGCGGGCTGCCGCTCTGAAAATAAAGCGGGTGAATGATGCCATTATTATCGTTGCGATACATGGTTGAACCCAGCGAGATCTGCCTCAAGTTGCTCACACAGTTTATGGACTTGGCCTTCTCTTTGGCCCTGCTAAGCGCCGGCAGCAGCATCGCCGCCAGGATGGCGATAATGGCTATCACCACCAACAACTCGATAAGCGTGAAGCCTCCCCGGACCGCGGTTGCGGTCTTTTTCCCCCGGACGAAACTCGCGCGCTTATTTTTTAACGTAAACATATTAAATCTTCCACCGCGAAACATATTCCGTGGCAGTATCGATTATTTGGTCAGCCGATAGAAGCGCGCCCCGCTGCCGCGCGTATCGTAGGCCACGCTGTCGCTGCCCTCCACTGTCACAGTCAACCCGGGGCTGGTGTAACCGGTGTTAACCGTGGCGGATCGCTGCAGCCCATAACCCGTAGCCGTACTCGGCCAAGAGATGCGCACCTGGTTCCCGGTCCACGGTTGAATCTTGAGCGCGGGCGGGCCGACAACACTCACATAGACCAGATAGGATACGGGCGTCTCGGCGAAGTCGGGGGCGGGAGTTGATGACGACAGGCTTCCAGGATCGGTCATCGGCCAGCGGCAACGCTGGTGTTTCCGCAGAGGCATGGCGATGCCCGTGCCCAATCCGTAGGGCCAGGTCACCGTAATACTTGGGACCTTGAACAGGCCAGAGTTAGTGTTGCCGCCGGTGTCGGGAACCTGCGCCAGACTGATGCTGAGGTTCGTGACGGGAATGTTCAGCCACAGACGCATGTCGGTTGCCCCCGGTTTGAAAGTAATATAATTGGTGATCGTGAGCGAATTGCCGGCATTGTCAGGGTTGGTGAGCTTCACGCCAATCGGGTAATTCATGCCCGCCCCCGGCCCCCAGGTCGCCCCTTCGGCGGTGAGGCTAAGGCCAGCAGGGGAGGCGATCACCTGGGGCGCAAAATTGTTCTGCGGGTCGTAGCAGGCCAGTTGTGAATCGCGCCCCATGCCGAAGTAAACCTTGCCGTCGGAGCCAATCGCCGGGAACTGCGGATAATCAATGCCTGTCAAGACGCGGGTCATGACTCCGTTGGTGTCAATCTTGAACAATACCCCCGAGTTTCCTTGGTCCCAGACATTGGCCTCCGCAACCGCATAAAGGTCACCGCTGGGATGCAACGCCAGCCCCCGGCCGCGCGAAAAGCCTGAAGCGAACGGATGGATGACCCCGTTGGTCTCCCGCACCCACACCGCCCCCTCGGACAACACCATCCCGGTGCCTCCACCATGGCTGTAGGTTTGGATATACATCCGCCCATCGGGGCGGACGGCGATACCCTCAGGCGTCAATGGTATCGTGCCCTGCGCCAGCATGGTGGCGGTGGTTCCCGAACTCGCGGTCCACTTCAATATTGATCCGGCCTCCAGCACCACATAAAGGTTGCCCGCCGTGTCGGTGGTGAGCTGCCTCACCCGGTTCAAACCACTCATGATCTGCGTCACAACGCCACCGGGGGTCCGCTTGAACACCAGGGCGGCATTATCGAGATCCTGGGCGTAAAAGACGTTTCCGAAACTATCGACCGCAATCCCAAAGGCTCCGGAAAGATTTGAAACCAACACCGTCACGGCACCGGACACCGGGTTGTATTTGTTAACGTTCCCGCCGATTAGCTCGGTGAAATACACCTCGCCGCTCGGGGCAACGGCGCAGCCGAAAGCACCGTTATCACTGGTCACGATCCGCGCCCCGGGGGGAACCAAATTCATGGATTGATCCAGGGGAGAAACTAAGTTGGTGAAAACCTGCGGATCCCACGCAGTGAACGTCGATGACGCAAATCCCGGATTTTTGGCGGTGAGAAGCAAGCTGCCGGGAGCGGTGGTGCTGTCGATGTTGAAGTCGTTGGTGGTCGTGGCCATCCCATAGGCGGTAATGCTGCCATCGTTCATCCAGATGCCAGCGAGGCTGAGCTGGCTGCTCGGTAGCACGAGCGTTCCACCGCAGAGGTTCAGGTTGCACCCGTGGGTCTCGTTAATCGAGATACTATTGGCCGTCAGGGTTCCTCCCGAGAGCGTCAGGCACGAGGCATTAAGACCACCCGAATCGGCGTTTAAGTTGAAGTAAAGGCCGCCGACTGCCGCCGACCCGCCTGTCATGTTCAGGGTGGCTACGCCACCGTAGCCGCCCACGTCAAGATGGTTCGCGGCTGAAAGGGTGCCGCCGCTCACGGTGAGCGTGGCGTTGGTGTCTTGCCCCAGCTTGAAATAGGTCGTGTTCAAAGAACCGCTGGTCGCTATCGTCGCGTTCTTGTCCTCATAAACCGCGTTGAGGGTCGCATGGCCGCCGTTGTTGATCAGCGGCTCGCGCGCAGCCCATGACGCCAGCCAAATCGTATTGCCGGTTTCCGGAATGCCTGGGAGATTGGAACCCTGCGACAGAAAATTGTTGGGATTGGACCAATCCTGAGAGGCGTTTCCACTCCAATAACGGGTGCTGATTACCGGGGCTGAAATCCCAGTCAGAATGATGTGCCCTGGGTTGGTATTCGTATCCACGTTCACCGTGCCCGTCCCACCATAGGCAGTTATGTTGTGGCCATAGTTGATCCAATAATTGATGTTGGCCAACTGGCCGATCACAGTCACAAACTTGCCAGTCCCGGAAAGATCCATAATGGAACCTCCCGCACCAGCTATTGAAAGAACACCTGCGGTTACCGTTCCGCCAGAGATGGTGACGTTACCGTTAAACCCACCGGCCCCCATGTTCAGATAGCCGCCAATGTTCAGCGCGCCCCCGGTGACCGCCACCGGCAGGCTGTTTCCCCACACGCCGGTCACCAAATCGCTCCCGACACTGAGTTGACCACCGCTGACCACACTCAGCCCGGCACCTATGGAGATGTAAAGTTGTCCATAAGCCGTGTTGCCCAGGGTGCTGACGACCGGGCAAAGGCCCACAGGAACGCTCGGATCGGTTCCCTGTCCCGGATTAATGATTGCCGGGCCGGACCCCGAGGCTGTGGGTAAATAGTTCCCGTTGAGAACAGTGTCCCACCAATTGCCAGCATCGGCCCAGTCCGTGCTATTCCAACCCACCCAAATCACATCCGCCCGCGCGGATGAACCTAGAATGAGGAGCGCCATCAACCCGGCGCTCAACGCCAGCCGCTTGAGATTTTTTTGATTTATTATCATGGTGTTTGCTAAAGTTGGTCGTCTGGGTTGGCTGAGAAAACTGCGGTTAACGCCGGCGCCGGATCAGCCCGAAGAATGCCGCGCTCAAGCCGAACAGGGCCATGGTGGAAGGCTCCGGCACCGCCTGAACCGTGAGAATCACGTTTCCAATCTGGGATGTTGTATCCACATTAATATAATATCCTGCCGCACCACCGTCGGCGGTGATCTCATGGTTGGCGATCCAATAGTTGATATTCCCAAGATTTGCGGCACTGGGGGCGACCAGGCTGCCAGACCCGGAAATGTCCAAGGTTGAAGCGCTGGCGGGATTAAACGTCAGATTCACCGTGTCAATTGTGCCACCGGAGATGCTTACATTGCCAAGATAGCCCCCCGCACCTATGTTCAGATAACCGCCAATGTTCAGCGTGCCTCCAGAGACACTGAGAGTTGAACTGTTCCCCCAAATTCCGGTCACCAAATCACTGGCGACGCTCAGTTGCCCGCCACCCACCACACTCAGGCCGGCACCAATCGATAGATAAAGTTGTCCACCCGTGAAATCGCCCGAAGTGCTGACGATTGGGCTCAAATACGGCGATCCCGGATTAATAATCGCAGCGCCCGTGCCCGCTGGCAACCCCCCGGTCCAGTTTGCTGCATTGGCCCAGTCGCTACTAACGCTTCCGTTCCAGTATTGCGCAAACGCCGATGTGCCGAGCGCCATTGCTGAGAAAAAGACTGATCGCTGGGCCATTCTCTTGAGGTTCATAAGCGTGTTCTGATTTTTCATATCCTTATTTGTGTTGCGGTTTTAATGATTGTTACTGTTTGGCTCATGCAATGACATCTTCGGCGACAACGCTGATGGCATGGATCATGTCTTTAATCTAGCAGAACGCACTGCCAAGGGTTAGTAAGCTTTTGATATTAATTAGCACAAAATTGACATTCACCTTTGCATCCGTCCCGGAGCCGCGCTACTTTCGGCCCATGCCAACCTCACCGCCGCCGGGTCATGTCGCTTGGAACAATTATTTCCAATCGGCGCGGCGAATTGTGGCCAAATTTGACCAGAATCATGGAAATTACGGTATCCATGATCACGATTTCATTGAAATCGGATTCATCACGGCGGGCACTGGCCTGCATCAAACCGTGCTGGGAGATTCTTGGATGACCCCCGGGGATGTGTTTCTGTTCCGACCCGGTGCTTGGCACGGGTATGCCAAGGTCCAGAAGCTGTCGCTGTATAAATGCTGTTTCGACACCGCGCTGCTCGGGCGGGAGTTGAGCTGGATGGCGGACGAACCATTGCTCGGTCGCTTGCTTTGGTCCATGCCCCTGTCGCCCAAGCAACACGGCATGGTAGCGCTGCATCTGCCTCCTGATGAATTTGCGCGGTGCGGCAAACTGCTGAATGACCTCTGTGCGCTGGCCGATAAGACCCCGCTGAATCACTACGGAGATCACCATGGCCTACTGGTGCAAATACTAAGCTTGCTTGCGCGCAACCTGGAGGCGACGCAGACAGAGGAAAATACGACCGCAGCGCACCGCGCCATCGCCTCGGCCCTGAAGCTCATCGATGATGCCCCCACCGCGCCGTGGACCCTGAGCAGCCTGGCCAAGCGCGTATCGATCGCACCCGCTTATTTTGCGCGTCTTTTTCATGCCGGGGTGGGCCTGCCACCGATGGCCTACCTGAACCGGCGACGGCTGGAATTAGCCACGACTTTGCTGCGCTGCAACGATCTTCCGGTCGGCGAAGTGGGCGCGCTGTCCGGATGGCTGGATGCGAACTACTTCAGCCGCTGCTTTCGTAAACATTTCGGCATGACGCCCTCGCGATACCGCGCCCGCTTTATGGCCGTGAAAAAATCCGGGGTTGATTTTCCCCGCTTCACCGGAGCGCTACGGGCCACCAGCCTCCCCTCGTGACTGCTCCATCAATTCCCGATTAAGGCCATATTTCTGTATCGTCAGGAGCGATAGCAGAATCATCGCGGGCGCGGTGAGAAACATGGCCGCCGCCAGCCGCTGAATGGTCTCCGGCGTTTGCCGGCCCGGCCCGGCCGTGAAACCCACCAGCGCCACCAGTAATCCGGAGAGGAGGAGACCCAGCGACACTGCCAGTTGGATCGTCAAATTAAAGGCGGCGGCGTGGCTCCCATCCCGGTTCACACCGGCCGCCAGTCGGTGACTTCCCGCAACGTCCGCCATCATAGTGTTCACCACGGGAAACACGATCCCCGCACCAAACCAAAAGCCGGCATGCAACGGTACAAAAGCCGCCAGCGACACGTTCACTTCTACCGGGCCGAACGCCACCAACACCCGCTCGGACAATAGACTCGGAAAAAACAGGATCGCCTGAAACAGATTGCAGCCGATGCTCACCCATCCGCCGACCCACAGGCTCCGCCGGTGGTCCAACCGCCCCATCAATTTGGGCGCCACCAGTGCGCCAACGGCAAATGACACCATGGTGCTCCCATGCACCACCGTTTTTCGCCAGCCCGAGATATGCAGGCAATGCTCGTAAAAATAGAGCTGCAACGAACCCATCACCACCGTGGCCATGGTGAACAAGAACAGGAAAATCAAAACCGGCCGCACGTTGGCCCCTCCTAATACGGATCGCAGATCCCCCAAAAAGGTTCGCCGCCAGCATCCGTCGGCAGGTGTGTCGGAGCCCCGCGCCACACCGCCCCCGCGCCAGGTGATGACCACCATCACCAGAATAAAAAACACTGCGGCCCCGGCAAACACCGCTCCCATGTGAATATAATTATCCAAGATGGCGGTGCCGCGCTGGCTTCCGTGGTTGTGGAAGAAAATCGTCCAGGCCAGCGCCGGCCCGGCCAGATTGCCCGCCATGTTGAATACCTGCCGGAAACTCTGGAGTTCGGCTTGTTCCCGGTCATCGCGAGTTATTTCATAGCCCAGAGCCAGATAAGGGATGTAAAAAATATTCTGGCTCAGCCGCAGTAGCATATGCAGCCCGACCAGATATCCAAACAAAGCGTTGGAGGAATGGCGGAACAGCGGGGGGATGGCCCACGCAAAATAAAAACCCGTGGCCATCAGCAATCCGCCCGCAATCAGGTAGGGATGCCGCCGGCCCCACCGGTTGCGGGTGTGGTCGCTCAGATGTCCCACCAGCGGTTGCGTGAGCGCTTCCACCAGAATGGAAACCGCCAGGGCGGTGCCGGCTCGGGCGGGCGACAAACCCAGCGCGTTGGTATAGCACAGCAGGCCAAACGTGATCAGTCCGTTCGTTACCAGGGAATTGGCGGCTTCCCCCAGCGCGTAACCCAGCAGCAGCGGCCGACGATGAGCGGGGGATGCCGGATTCTTCAAGGCCATGGCTTGGGTGTTCTGGTTCCGTCACAAACGCCGGGAGTACATGAGTGATAATCCAAAATTAGTTTCGCCAACTGTGTTTCCTCAGCTTTGTGCTCATACAAAAGGCGGATGGCTGGCTTGTCCAACTTGGACAGGAGCAAGCGACTATGTCCCCACAGCGATTCTGAAATCGGCGGAGGCGGAGCTGATGAAAAGAATTCTCTCACAACTTGTGAGAGAATTGCCGTTTTGGATTCAGTCACAGGCTGTCACAGTTTTCGCCAGGGAGATTCCGCGGCTGTCGTTTTTCGTTTCGTCATACACACCTTTTGGCCGCTGCCTTGGCCGCAACAAATTTCAATTCCGTTTGGAAACTGGCGGCAAGATGCCTGACTTGGGGCGCATTGAAAAGTTTTTCACAACCATGTTTCAAAACCTGAACCTGAATTTTCAACAAACGTCATTCGCCGTCGAAACCCCAAGTCAGTTCGCTAACGTTCCCAGGCCATTACTTCGCGCGCCGTTCTGGATCACTCTGCGCTCACAGGAAACGATACCCACCCTGGCGGCACACTCGCAACCGTCCATCCGCTCATCATACCCTGAAACAAACCCCACCCCACCCTGGCGGAAGTCACTGTCCGATTTGTGCTCATTTGGTCAGGAACCATTCAACCCCATCCCCTGTCGGCAACATCCCCGCGCTCTCGGCATACCCGTGGCCCTGAATATTTGTTTTTGGTTTGGGGTCTCCCACGTTCGTACGGTTGGAGCGCGCGTACCTGCTCGTTCGTGCTTCGTCGTGCCGGCGGTCGACCCCACCCCTGCTTTTCGTGCGCCACCAGTCCGCCGCACTCCTCGCACCGGTGGGCTCACGGGTTGTTGTATGTCAGGGCGCCCACCTCTGCACTCTACTGCGCGCGCCGGACACTCTTGGCAGTTCACAGGATGGTGTTCATTCGAACGGTTTTAGGCCGGCCATACTCTCGGCGCGCAGTAGGCAGGTACGGGAAAAGTTAGTGGGGGAAGAAAGAATTGAAAAAGAAAAGACAGGGGGACGGCGGGAAGGCCGCGCGACTCCGTCCGGCCAGGCAGCGGCATTATCCCATCAACCCCGGGGGAAATATTAGCTGTAGAAGACAGTGATCAGTGCTCGCGCTCCGCGACTGCGCCGGAGACGTTGTTTATCCCATCTCCCCAATGGGTGCAGGCCCCGCCTGCTCGTGAGACCGGCCTGCTTTTGGTCGTTCCGCTCTCTTCCACTCCAGCCGCTTACGTTCCAGATCGCTCCACTCCCAAAACAGGCCGGACTCACTCGGGGCAATTAGTTAGCCTGACACTCC
>Ga0214172_1000011_pt1 | contig 127163 bp, 93 predicted proteins | sample TroBogEpilimnion_29_FD_153010 | JGI IMG/M metagenome (GOLD analysis project Ga0214172, IMG submission 153010) | Freshwater microbial communities from Trout Bog Lake, WI - 12JUL2007 epilimnion | ecosystem: Environmental > Aquatic > Freshwater > Lake > Epilimnion/Euphotic zone | place: Trout Bog...
ATTCCCGCCCAGTATGACGGCAAGACGCCCGCGGCTTTGATGGTTTTCCAAGATGGCATGGGTTATGTTAATGCCAAAGGTTCCTGGCGCGTGCCCACGGTGTTTGATAACTTAATTGCGACCAAACAAATGCCCGTCACGATTGGCCTTTTCATTAACCCAGGTTTTTCGCCCGATAAAAATAATCCTAACGGCAAAGATGCGAAAGGTAAGCCTTTAGGGAAATCAAACCGCTCGTTCGAATATGATAGTGTGACGAATCAGTATGTGACGTTCTTGCTCGAAGAAATGCTTCCCCTCGCTGAGAGCAAAGGGGTCGTCATTTCGAAAGATCCCCTCCGTCGGGGGATTGCCGGTTCATCCAGCGGTGGTATCTGTGCCTTTAATGCGGCTTGGCAACGTCCCGATGCGTTTAGCAAAGTGTTCACGACCATCGGTAGTTTTACCAATATTCGCGGCGTTATCAGCAAAGGCAAAGAGCTGGGCGGCAACCTTTTCCCTGAAATGGTGCTTAAAGAAGAAAAGAAGAATATCCGGATTTTCTCCCAAGATGGCTCCCATGATTTAACTAACGAATTCGGCGTATGGCCCGAAGCGAATCAGAAGATGGCCGATGCTTGGAAGGCGAAGGGGTATGATTACCAATTTGTATTGGGTGAAGGGACGCACAATCCCCGTCATGGTGGCATGCTTTTCCCTGAAGCGATGAAGTGGCTTTGGCGCGACGTTCGCTAAGTCGATGCGCTCCTCCGCTCTTATCTTTGCCGGTTTGACCTTTGCTGCCCTAGGGGCGGCAGAGGCTCCGGAGAACTTTGCTCCTTTGTTGGATACAAAGTTGTCGCAGTGGGAGACTTGGCTGGGTGTGCCGCATCGTGCTTACGAGGTGCCAGGTTATGTGCGGGGTGCTACTCCTAAAGAAGACCCCGTGGTGGGACTAAATCGCGATCCCTTGCATGTCTACAGCACGCGAGTTGTCGAAGGAGAAACGGTTTTACACATTACCGGCCAAATCTTTGGAGCGATTACGACGCTCAAGTCTTATGATAATTTTCACTTCCGCACCGAACAACGCTGGGGCGAAGAAAAATGGGAGCCTAAGTTAAACGCCGCTCGGGATAACGGGATTCTGATTTTCTGTGTCGGCGAGCACGGTGCGGGAAGTAAAAATTGGATGCGCAGCCAAGAGTGCCAAGTCCAGGAAGATGATACCGGTGACTATTGGCCGATTGCCGGGACGATGGCGGACATCCCCTCACGCGTTGAGGGTAAGACCGTAGTTTTTGATCCAAAGGCTCCCTTGCGTTTGGCTAAAGGCCGGTCGTGGCATGGTCCCGATTACCATGAGAAGCCACATGGCGAGTGGAATCGGATTGAGGTCTATGCGTTGAAAGGTGACGCGGTTTTCGTTTTTAATGGGGCGGTTGTTAATATTTTAATTAATTCTCGGTACGTGGAAAAAGGTGCTTCGACCGAAATCCCCCTGCGTGCGGGGAAGCTTCAAATTCAATCTGAAGGTGCCGTATGTGAATACCGACGGATGGAGGTAAGCCCGCTGACGACTTGGCCAGTCGCCCTGGCACCGCTCATGGCGACCTTCCCCGCACACCCCTAACGATGCTTGTTGCCCAAGGTCTAAGTAAGAAATTTGGCGACCTGACGGTACTTAAAGCGGTCTCGGTAGAATTTCGCCCCGGTGAAGTGCATGCTTTAATGGGCGAAAACGGGGCGGGTAAGTCGACCTTGATGAAACTCCTAGCGGGGTTGTATCAGCCCGATGCGGGCACGATTACTTGGCGTGGTCATCCGGTGCATTGGCGTTCGCCCCTGGAGGCTTTGGCGCAAGGCATTGCGATGATTCACCAGGAGTTAATGCCGATTCCCGATTTAACCGTCGCCGAAAATATTTTATTAGGACGGGAGCCTACGAATGCCTGGGGCTGGTTAGATCAGAAATTACTGCAAGCGGAAGCGGTTGCATGGCTTAAGGTTCTAGACTGTCATCTCGATCCTCAAACCAGGATGCGGGATTTGACAGTGGCCCAAACTCAAGTGGTCGAAATTGCTAAGGCCTTGGGGCGTCGAGCCGATGTAATTTTGATGGATGAACCTACGGCTGCCTTATCTGACCATGAGTGTACGGCTCTTTTTAAAGCGATTCGACAGTTATGCCAACGCGGTGTCGCGGTGGTATACACCACACACAAGATGGACGAGGTGTTTCAGTTGGCTGACCGGATTACCGTCTTGCGTGATGGCGAATGGGTGACGACTCAGCCGGCGTCGAATTTTACGCCCGCGAGTTTAATCAGTCACATGGTCGGTCGAGATTTAGCGACCGTCTTCTCTGCCCTAACTCCTGCATCTCAAGAAGTCGTATTAGAGGTTCAAGCCTTAACCCGTGAGCCTTATTTTAGAAAGGTTTCTTTCCAACTCCATCGTGGTGAAGTCTTAGGTTTGGCTGGCTTGATGGGAGCGGGGCGCACGGAATTAGTCAGTGCCCTCTATGGTTTATTGCCTGCCACGAGTGGCACGATAACCCTCAAAGGTCAGCCCGTAGTACTGCGGAATCCAGCGGATGCCTTAGCTCATGGTGTGGGTATGGTGACTGAAGATCGTAAAGGTTTGGGCATTATCCCTGCCCTCAGCGTGCAACAGAACCTCACCCTCACGGCCCTCCATCGCTTCACGCAAGCGGGGGTCATCTTGGGAACCCAAGAGAAGCAGGTCTCCCAAGCCGAAATGACGCGCTTTAAGATTAAGGCCCGCGGGCTGACGCAACCGATCCGGGAATTATCGGGGGGCAATCAGCAGAAGGTTTTGCTGGCTCGAATGTTGCTCGATGCTCCTGAAATTGTGATTTTAGATGAACCAACTCGGGGTATCGATATCGGAGCTAAGTCCGAAATTTATGCCCTGATTGGCCAACTCACGGCAGCCGGTAAAGCCGTGCTACTGGTCTCCTCTGAATTACCTGAAGTGCTGGCGTTGAGTCATCGTATCTTGGTTTTACGCCAAGGTGATTTAGCCCTCGAACTTCCAGCTTCCGATGCGACCCCAGAAAAAGTCCTAAGCAACGCCATGCCTCTTTAATTATGAAATTTAACCGCGAATTTTTTCACCGCTTCGGGATTATTTTTGTCTTGGGCATTTTAATCACCGCGTTGTCGGTGAGCACTGAAAGTTTTGGGACGCTTTCTAATCTTACCAATGTGGCTCGTCAGGTTTCTATCAATGGCATCTTGGCCGTGGGGGTGACGTTTGTTCTATTAACTGCTGGGGTTGATTTATCGCTGGGATCGGTCGTGGCTTTGAGCGGGGTGGTTTGTGCTACCTTTGCCCATCCTGGCCAGTATCCCGTGTTAGTGCCAATTCTACTAGGCATTGCTACAGGAGGTCTCTGTGGCTGTTTTAATGGTCTCTTAGTTACCCGCGGTGGCGTGGCCCCGTTTATTGTGACATTGGGGATGATGACCGTGGCACGTGGTTTGGCCTTAATCTTTAGCGATGGTAGGCCCGTGGCGAATATGAGTCCCGGGCTGACTAATTTAGCGGGGGATGTGGCTGGGGTCCCGATTGCGGTCCTTTGCTTTGCCTTAGTCGCCCTCGCGGCGAGTGTGTTCTTAAAGAATTTCCGGTTAGGTCGTCATATTTACGCCGTGGGGGGCAATGAAAATGCCGCCCGAGTCGCCGGGATTTCCGTTACTCGGGTTAAACTCTTTGCCTATACCCTGTGTGGCCTCTTAACGGGCTTAGCCGGGGTCGTCTTGGCCGCCCGAATCACCACGGGGCAGCCTAATGCGGGCATGGCTTACGAATTGGATGCCATTGCTGCGGTGGTCATCGGGGGGACGAGTTTGGCGGGGGGTGTGGGGACGATTTTAGGAACGATTCTAGGGGTGCTTTTAATCGGAGTCATCAATAACGGCCTCGATCTTCTGATGGTCTCTTCGTACTACCAAGCGGTGATTAAGGGGCTGATTATTGTGGGTGCGGTTTGGCTCGACCGCCGGCAGGCTCGTTCCTAAATCTGGGATATGCGCCCCGTTCCCCGTTTCCAGGTACGCCCCTACCTTTGGACAGCTACGCTCGTATTGGCTGCTCTTGGTTTGGGGGGATGCAAGAAGTCCGAGCCTCGTCAGGCGGGAGAGATTTTTATTGGTTATTCTTCGCGGGATATGTCCGCCGAATACACGGCGAAGTTATCCGAGGCCATTGTGGCCCAAGGTAAAGCTCGCAACGTGCGTTTGGTCTTGGTGGATGCCCAGGCTGATGCCCAAAAGCAAATCAGTCAGACCGAGAATTTTATTTCGCAGAAGGTAGATGTGATTATTTTGAACCCATGCGAATTTGAAGCCAGTTCTCCCGCTGTGGAGCGCGCCAAGGCGGCAAAGATTCCCGTGGTCAATGTGAACTCTGTGACAAAGGCGACGCCCGATGCCTATGTGGGCTCGAATGATGAAGAGGCGGGGGTGATGGCGATGGAAGCGATTGCCCAAAAATTAAACGGTAAAGGAAACGTCTTAATGATTCACGGTATTATGGGTCAGTCGGCACAATTGCAGCGCGACGCTGGTGCCCACCGCGTTTTGGCTAAGTATCCGCAATTAAAACTACTCGACCAACAAACCGCCGGTTGGGATCGGGCCAAAGCGATGGCATTAACGGAAAATTGGTTGCAGGCCCACCGCGGAAATTTTCAGGCGATTTTTGCGCAGAATGACGAGATGGCGATGGGCGCCCTGTTAGCCTTGGAGCGTGCGGGCGCAAAGAAAGAAGTTTTTGTTATCGGGGTGGATGCCATTGCCCAAGCTCTCACTGCTGTTAAGGAAGGTCGCTTAGATGCTACGGTGTTTCAGGATGCCGTGGGCCAGGGGCATGGAGCGGTCGATTTAGCGATTAAAATCGCCAAAAAGGAACCTTTTGAGAAAGATGTACTCATACCTTTCCAAGTCGTAACGCGTCAAAACGTCGACCAATTCCTCGCTAAATAATTTTATCCATGAAAACCCTCCTCGCCCTCTTAACCCTCGGCTTGCTGAATCTTTCAGCGGCCACCGCTCCTGACACGCGTTTGTTTGAGATGCGGGTTTATTATGCTAACGAAGGTAAACTCGATGATTTGCACGCCCGGTTTCGCAATCACACGATGGAACTCTTTAAGAAGCATGGCATGACCAATTTAGGTTATTTCGTACCGGTAGGTGCAAATCCCGAGCACAAGTTGATTTACTTCTTGGCCTATCCAGATCGGACCGCTCGCGATGCCTCGTGGAAGGCTTTTCAAGCTGACCCCGAGTGGAAAAAGGCGGCGAGCGAATCCGAGAAAAACGGTAAACTCGTACAACGCGTCGAAAATGCTTTCCTGACCGCGACGGATTACTCCTACCTCGCTGAGGCCAAGGATTACCATCAAGGAGTGTTTGAATTGCGGACTTACACGACCGAGAATGGTCGTCTCGAAAACTTGAATGCGCGTTTTCGCGATCATACTGTTAAGCTTTTTGAAAAGCATGGCATGACCAACGTTTGCTATTGGAATTTAGCCGCCGACCAAAAGGGTGCCAAGTCGCCCTTGGTTGCGGGTAATACCTTGGTTTACTTGCTAACCCATAAGAGCCAAGAAGCTGCGAAAGCCAGCTTTGATGCCTTCCGAGCTGACCCTGACTGGGTGGCCGCCAAGGAAGCCTCGGAAAAGAAAGCGGGCGGGTCTTTGACTATCACCGATGGTGTTAAGTCGGAGTTCATTGTCCCGACCGATTATTCACCCGTGAAGTGAGTAACTGAGCCTCTAATAGCATCCTACAAAAACCCTCAAATTGAGGGTTTTTTCTAATAGGTTGCATGGAACCTAAAACGCAGGTAAATTGTCTGATTGTGCTATACAATGCGTCCCGCATTTCTACTCCCCTTATTTATTAGCCTCTCCTTGGTCGGGGCTGATACAGTGTCTTTTAATCGCGACATTCAGCCCATCCTCTCGGAGAACTGTTACCATTGCCATGGACCAGATTCGGCGGCGCGTAAGGCAGAACTGCGCTTAGATCGTCCGGAATTTGCGTTTCAAAAAGCCAAGAGTGGTGAAGTGGCGATTGTCAAAGGTTCACCGGAAACGTCTCCCATCATTAAGCGGGTCACGACGTCCGATCCCGATGATGTCATGCCTCCGCCCGAGTCACACAAGTCGCTGAACCCACGCGAAGTCGCTTTGCTTAAGCAGTGGATTAAAGAAGGGGCACAATATCAAGAACACTGGGCCTTCATTGCCCCGCAACGCCCTGCCCCACCCGTCGATGCTACCCAGTGGGCCCACAGCCCGATTGATCAGTTTGTTGTTAATCGTTTGGCTCAACAGGGACTTAAGCCTAATTCTCCTGAAGAGAGTGCCCGTTTATTCCGTCGCTTGTCGTTGGATTTGACTGGTTTGCCCCCTACGCCCGAAGCCGTGAAGGCCTTTTTGGCTGATCCCTCACCTCAGGCTTATGAGCGTGCCGTCGAGAAAATGCTGGGCACGGACGAACATGCCGAGCAAATGGCCCGTCATTGGTTAGACGCGGTGCGTTATGCCGACACGCACGGCATTCACATTGATAATGCGCGAAATATTTACCCTTACCGTGACTGGGTCATCAGTGCTTTTAAGAAAAATATGCCCTTCGATCAGTTTACGATTGAGCAAGTCGGTGGGGATTTAATTCCTAATGCTACGGTCGATCAAATTGTCGCCACGGGTTACTGCCGTTGTTTGCCTACTACCGGCGAAGGTGGGGCCATTCCAGAAGAGGTTATGGCCAATTATGCTAAGGACCAGGTCGAGACGATGGGGGCCGTTTGGCTGGGTTTGACGTTGGGTTGTGCTGCTTGTCACGACCACAAGTTTGATCCCGTTTCCACACGCGAGTTTTACCAACTCACCGCCTTCTTCCGTAATACCCCGATGTATCCCTTGGATGGCAACAATGCGAATCACCCGCCTTCGATGCTAGTTTTACCTCCCGCCGATCGTCCGAAATACCAAGAGCTAGAAACTCAATTGGCGGTTTTACAAAAAGAAGACGCCGCCCGAAAATCTAAAGCCGACAAGGCTTTTGCCGCCTGGCGCACGGCAACTTTGCCCGAAGCAATCCAAAAACCAGTTTTACCTGCCGGGTGGAGTTTTGCTTACGAGAAACCTCAAGTGATGAAATCTCCGACAGGTGCGAATCTGCGTCTGAAAGTTATCGGCATTCCCGCGACTGAAAAGCGTTATGGTGGTTTTGCCATTGACGGTAAAAGTGCCTACGAAACACCGGAGGTGGGAGATTTCGAAATCAACCAAGGTTTCACGGTGCGCTTAATGCTTAAGATGACCAAGGGGGCTGACGGTGCCGTCTTAGCTCGCATGGACGAGGGGCATGACTTCCGAGGTTGGGATGTTTGGGTGCAAGCTGGTCGTCCGGCGATGCACCTCATCAGTCATTGGCCCGATAAGGCGCTGAAAATGGTCGCGGCCAACTCCCTGCCCTTAAATAAGGAAGTTGAGTTGGTGGTGACTTATGACGGTAGTGGTAAGGCAGAGGGTATTAAATTCTTCGTGGATGGGGACATGGTGCCAGCCGCTCCCGAAGTGAATGCACCTTTTACGGTTAAAGAAAGTTTGCGGACCGCGGTACCGTTTAGAATTGGCACACGCAGTGCTGCTTCTGGGGCCGCAGGAGTGTCGGTACAAGAAGCTTATATTATTCCCGCTACCGTGCCGAGTGCAGACATTGCAACCCTAGGTAAAGTTGACGAGCTACGTCAGGCCTTGGGCAAGGATGGGATGAAGGCTAAGCCTACTACAGTTGCCTTGTTGCGTAATTATTATGACCAGAGGGTCGATCAGTCTGATAAATCAGTTTTACAGAAAATTAAAGCGGTGAATGGCCAACTTGATAGTTTGAAGGCCAAGGGGGCGATGACACTTATCATGAAAGAGAACGGCACCCCCGCCTCTGCTAAGGTCCTGAAGCGTGGCCAGTATTTAGATGCAGGGGAGCAAGTTTTTGCCAACACTCCTAAAGTATTACCTCCACTGAAGATGGCTGGGGCTAGTGCCAATCGTTTGGATTTAGCCAAGTGGTTAGTTTCCCGCGACAATCCGTTGACGGCCCGCGTCACCATGAATCGTCTGTGGTATCAGTTCTTTGGAACCGGGTTATCGGAAACGACGGAGAACTTGGGTATCATGGGCGAGAAGCCACAACACACCGAGCTCTTAGATTGGTTGGCCGTGGAGTTTATGGATTCCAAGTGGGACATTCGCCATATGGTGCGGCTCTTGGTGAATTCTAAAACTTACCAACAAGCAGGGGCTTTTACGCCCGAGAAATTAGAGAAAGATCCCCGTAATCGCTGGCTCTCGCGGGGGCCACGTTATCGCGTCGATGCCGAGATTATTCGCGATACGGCCCTGTCTGTTTCAGGTTTATTAGTCCATAAAGTGGGGGGACCCTCGGTGCGCCCGTACCAACCCGAAAACATTTGGAGTGATGTGGCTATGACGGTGAGTAATACGCGTTTTTACACTCAAGATAAAGGCGAAGGTTTATACCGTCGCTCGATGTATACTTTCCTCAAGCGTTCGGCACCTCCCCCAATGATGTTGAATTTTGATGCTACCTCACGGGAGGTTTTCTGCACTCGTCGGGATCGTTCTAATAGCCCGCTGCAAGCTCTGAATTTAATCAACGATGTTCAGTTTATTGAACCCTGTCGCGTCCTTGCCGAGAAACTGTTGACCGAGCAAACGACCGATGAGGCTCGCTTGGATCGCTTGAGTTGGCTCTTCCTGTCCCGGCCTACGACTGATGCCGAGAAGAAAATTTTATTAAAAGCCGTCGCCACCTTCCGTCAGGATTACAGCACCCAACCTACCGAAGCGGCTAAGTTGGCGAAGTATGGGGAATGGCCGGTGAATTCAAAACTTCCTGCCCCTGAAGTAGCCGCGTGGACTTTAGTAGCCTCGGAAATGTTAAATCGTGACGAAACCCTTAATAAATAATCCCATGAATCCTTTTGATGCTCTTGAACATAACTTTCGGATTAATCGTCGACAGTTTTTCCGTCACAACGCCATGGGCTTGGGCAGTGTGGCGCTCGGTTCGATTCTGGCCAAATCGTTAGGGGCAGCCACGACTCCTGGGGCTTTTCCGTTGCATTTTCCGCCCAAGGCGAAGCGCTGCATTTACTTGTCGATGATTGGCGCTCCTTCGCAATTTGAGACGTTTGATTATAAGCCTGAATTAGCGAAACGTTTTGACCAGGATTTGCCTGATTCGATTCGTAATGGTCAACGCATCACGGGCATGACTTCAGGACAGAAGCGCTTCCCCGTCGCTCCTTCGGTCTATGGTTTTAAGCAATATGGTAAATCGGGTGCCTGGGTGTCCGAAATCCTGCCTAACATCGCCAAGATGGTTGATGATATTGCCATTATTAAGACCGTGCACACCGATGCGATTAACCATGAACCTGCCAACATGTTGTCTTACACGGGTAACATGGTGCCAGGTAAGGCCTCGATCGGTTCTTGGCTCTCCTACGGCTTAGGGAGTGCGAACGATGACCTGCCCACCTTCGTCGTTCTGCATGCTCGACACTCTAATCCCGGCTCCAATGTCCAGGCAATCTCCGCACGCTTATGGTCGTCAGGCTTTCTACCTACTCAACACTCCGGGGTGACCTTCCGTTCGGCAGGCGATCCGGTGTTATACTTGCGTGATCCTGATGGTGTCAGTCGCAGTGTTCGTCGGGAGATGTTGGATCATTTGGCTCAGTTGAATGAACTCACTTATCAACAAGTCGGTGACCCCGAAACGGCGGCTCGCTTAAAACAATACGAGATGGCGTTCCGGATGCAGGCCTCGGTTCCAGAGTTAGCGGATTTAGGTAAAGAGTCTGAAGCTACCTTCAACCTTTATGGCCCTGATGCGAAGGAACGGGGCACTTTTGCAAATAGCTGTATCACGGCTCGGCGCTTAGTCGAACGTGGCGTACGATTTGTCCAAATTTTCCACCGGGGTTGGGATCAACACGGGAATTTGCCTAACGACATTAAGCAACAGTGCAAAGATATCGACCAAGCGTCTTATGCTTTGATTCAAGATTTGAAGCAACGTGGTTTATTGGACGACACTTTAGTTGTCTGGGGTGGTGAATTCGGTCGTACGGTTTACTCGCAAGGCACGCTGACCAAGACGAATTATGGTCGCGATCACCACCCGCGTAATTTCTGCATTTGGATGGCGGGGGCCGGAGTTAAAGGCGGCATCGTCCATGGGGAGACCGATGAATATTCTTATAATATCGTCAAAGACCCCGTGCACGTGCGCGACTTACATGCTACGATTCTGAATCGCTTTGGCATGGATCACGAACGTTTGCTCTTCAAGTATCAAGGCCTCGATCAACGTTTAACCGGCGTCGAACCCGCTAAAGTCATTAAAAAGATTTTAGCATAGTTGATATTTGTGCGGTTGCTCCAAGGCGACCGTCCTGTCATCGCTCTTCTATGAATCTTGTTGTCGGGCTCACTTCCCGCCTGCCTTTTATTATCCGTTGGCTAGTTTTGTTAACTTTAGTCCCCATCACGGTGGGGCTATTAGGAGGTTGTTTTTTACGTTCACTCAGTTGGGTTACCAAAGAGTTTCAGACCCACCCGGTATGGATTTACACTCTTCCTATAGGGGGAGTGTTGAGTGTGTGGCTTTATCAACGCTGGGGTGGACAGAGCACTCAAGGTGTTAGACTTTTGGTCGCAGAAATTAAAACCCCCACTACCCCCTTGCCGGTCATGATGGCCCCGTTGATTTTTTGTACGACCTTATTGTCGCACCTTGGCGGTGCCTCGGTGGGGCGCGAAGGAACTGCTTTGCAGTTGGGCGGTGGTTTAGCCGATCAGTTTTCTCGCCTGTTTAAGCTCAGTTCTAAAGAGCGGCAAACTCTGTTGCTTTGTGGCGTCAGTGCAGGTTTTGCGGCGGTTTTTGGTGCGCCTTTGGCCGCGGCAGTCTTTGCCGTCGAGTTTGTTAAAGTTCGTCATTACTTAACTTTCTTGTGTTGTTTGCTAACGTCTTTTGTCGGGGATTATATCGGCAAACAGTGGGCGGGGGCGGTTCACTGGGATTACAAGGTACACTTTCCACTTGGGCCAGAGTTCACTTGGGTCGGCTTAGCAAGTGTTGTGATGATTGGAGCTGCAGCAGGATTGGTTGCCCGCCTTTATTTAAAAGGCGTCAAATGGCCCGGACAACTTTTGGAAAACTACCCCAATCCTTATTACCGCATTCTTTTTGCGAGTCTTATTTTTGGAATCTGGATTATTCCCGGAAAACTTTATGATTTTACGGGTCTTGGGCTGCCTATCATTGATGCCGCGTTTTACCAAGTTATGCCACTTGGGGTTTGGTTTTTAAAATTCAGCCTGACAGTCATCTGTGTCGGACTGGGTTTTCGCGGTGGTGAAGTCACGCCACTTTTTTTTGTAGGGGCGACTTTGGGCAGTGCTCTTTGTGCGTTCTTACCGCTGTCCCTCGTTGTTTGTACTGGGCTGGGTTTTGTTGCAGTTTTCGCTGGCGTGGGAAATGTGCCCTTAAGCTGTGCTGTTTTAGCGGCGGAAGCTTTTCATCCCGGTCTTTTTGGCTATGGCTTAATAGCGTGCTACTTGAGTGCACTTATCGCCGGCCGACATGGCTTGTATGATCAGGAAATTAAACCGTAAAATCAAAGACCAACACACGCTCGAGGTTGGGCACGACGATGTCTTTGACGCGTTCGTGTTCGGGGTGCGGTAAGTAGGCATCGCGACTTTGCGGGGTATCAAACGTCATCACAAACCCGTGGGTAAAGCCGTCGTTAAGGCCTTCGGGACTTTGGTAGCTGCCGTGTTGCATCGAAAGGAGTCCAGGGATTTTGCCGACCATGCCCTTCATCTCCGCAAAGCAATGGTTAATCTGTGCTGGGGTGACGCCTTTTTTGAAAACGAAAGTACCGTAGTGATAGACCATAGTGCTTTTTTATATCTGCGATAAAAAGCATCGGGGCAAGCCCAAGTGCCCGATTTTCGGGGTTGCCCCACTGCCCTAATTATCGAAGTTTAAGTTCACTATGCCAAACCCCTGGACTGGAAAAGGTAACCCTTACACGCGGACCGAAGTGATTGAGCGCCTGCGGAATACAATCGCAAAGGGACAGCCCATCATCGCCGCCGGTGCTGGCACCGGTATCAGTGCGAAATTCATTGAACGCGGCGGGGCAGATTTGGTGATTGTGTATAATTCTGGACGTTTCCGGATGGCTGGTCACGGCTCGACGGCCGGGATGATGGCTTATGGCGATGCTAATGCCGTGGCGATGGAGATTGGGGAGTATGAGGTGCTGCCCGTGGTCGAAGAGATTCCCGTGATTTGCGGGGTCCATGCCACCGACCCTCGCCGGCGGATGTGGCACTGGCTCGGTAAAGTTAAAGACATGGGCTTTAGCGGGATTAACAATTTCCCGACCCACACCATCATTGATGGTAAGTTTCGCCAGATTCTTGAAGAAACGGGTATGAGCGTGCAGAAGGAATTTGAGACGGTGGCTCTGGCCCGAAAGATGGATCTCTTCACCATTGTTTACGTCGGTTCGCCCGCAGAAGCCCAAGCGATGGCCAAGGCGGGTGCGGATGTCATCATTGCTCACGTAGGTACCACGGTGGGTGGCTCTATTGGCGTAACCAACGCCACGATGTCGTTGGCCGAGGCGGCGAAGCAGACCCAAGCCATTATCGACGCGGCTAAGTCGGTGCGTTCCGATGTGATTTACCTCAGCCACGGTGGCCCCATTAACACGCCTGAAGATGCCGCTTATATCAACGAGCACACGGACACCGATGGTTTCGTGGGCGCTTCGAGTTTAGAGCGGATGGCCGTAGAGCAATCACTCACGGATCTGACGCGCCGCTTTAAACAGATTCCGGTGAAGCGGAAATTCTTCTAAACGAGATCTCGTTATGGCCACGATTGCAGTTCTAGGCACTCTTGATTCCAAGGGTGAGGAGCACGCTTTTCTGGCGGCGTTAATTCAGCAACGTGGACATCGGGCGCTATTAATTGATGTGGGCACGGGTGGACCACCTACCGTAGTGCCCGCCGTTACCCGCGAAGAAGTCGCGGCAACTGCTGGTCTCGATTTGGCCAAACTCATGGCCAAAAAAGACCGCGGAGAGTGTGTCATCGCCATGACGCAGGCTGCCCCGCGACTTTTAGCTAAGTTAGTCGCTGAAGGTAAAATTCAAGGGGTGATTTCATTGGGCGGTGGTGGCGGAACCGCAATTGCCACGGCCGCGATGCGGGCCCTCCCTTTAGGTTTTCCCAAATTGATGGTCTCAACCCTCGCGGCTGGCAACGTGGCGCCCTACCTCGGGACCAAGGATATCACGATGATGCCAAGTATTGCCGATGTCGCTGGTTTGAATCGACTCTCTCGTGTAATTTTTACCCGTGCCGCGGGGGCGATTTGTGGTATGGTTGAAAGTGACCCAGTCTTGGGTGCGGCCAAGCCCTTGGTGGTGGCGAGTATGTTCGGCAACACGACGGCGTGTATTTCAGAAGCGAAGAAAGTCTTGGAAGCCGCGGGTTACGAAGTTTTAGTTTTTGCCGCTACTGGCGCCGGCGGTCGGATCATGGAAAGTATCATTGAAAGTGGCATCGTCGCAGGCGTCTTGGATGTCACCACAACGGAATGGGCGGATGAATTAGTGGGCGGAGTCCTCACCGCTGGCCCGGAACGATTGGATGCCGTTGCTAAAGCCCGGGTCCCCGCTGTGATTGCCCCAGGCTGCCTTGATATGGTGAACTTTGGGGAACGTGCCTCGGTGCCCGAACGCTTTGCGGGACGTTTATTCTATCAGCATAATCCCCAAGTAACGTTGATGCGCACCAGCGTGGCGGAGTCTCAGCAATTAGGCAAAATCATCGCCGAGAAAATTAACCGCTACACTGCTCCTGCCGCTCTAATGATTCCCCGTCGGGCGATTAGTGTCATTAGTGCCCCCGGCCAGCCCTTCCATGATGCCGCGGCGGATGAAGCGTTGTTTAGTGCGCTAAAAGCCGAGACCAAATTGCCGGTGGAGGAGTTTGACCTGGAAATTAACCAGCCCGAGTTTGCCCAAGCCTGTGCCCGTAAACTCATCGGTTTGATGCAGGCCCAGCGGTAAAGGTTGATTTCTTTCATTAAGCCGACTCCGTTAAGTCATGCACCGTATTTGCCTGCTATGGATTCTTTCGGCTTTCCTGCCCTGCTTGCAGGCCAAAGAGATCTTTGTTGCCCCTAATGGGGATGATGCTGCCGCAGGTACCTTGGAAAAGCCCTTGGCGGGGCTGCAGAAGGCACAGGAACTGGCTAGCCCAGGGGACACAGTCTGGCTGCGCGGGGGGGTCTATAAAATCCCCGCAACCCAGTTAGCACGGTCGGAGCGCATTTGGATTTATTTATATTATTTCAATAAGAGCGGTACGGCCGAGGCCCCCATTCGTTATTGGGCTTACAAAGATGAACATCCCGTTTTTGACTTTTCCGCCATCAAGACGCCCGATGTCCGCATCAACGCCTTTCAAGTGATGGGCTCTTGGTTGCACTTCCGCGGCTTCGAAGTGATTGGTGTCCAAGTCAATTTCAAGGGACATGGTCAATCGTGTTCGGTGGAGAATCACGGGAGTCACAACATTTTTGAGCGGTTGAGTTTACATGACAGCCAAGCCATCGGGATTTACGCCTTAAGCGGGGCTCATAATTTATTCCTCAATTGCGACGCTTATAATAATTACGACTACACGTCGGAAGATCACCGCGGGGGTAATGTTGACGGTTTTGGCTGTCACCCGACTCGCGGTTCGATAGACAATGTCTTCCGCGGCTGCCGTGCGTGGTTCAATAGCGATGACGGCTACGATTGCATTTCCGCTCAAGAGGTCGTGGTGTTTGAGCAATGCTGGGCCATGTATAATGGCTACGGCACGAAATTCGAAAAGTTAGGGGACGGTAATGGTTTTAAAGCCGGTGGCTACGGTGCGACGCCCGTAGAGCGTTTGCCCAAAGTGGTGCCCCGCCACATTGTCCGCGGTTGTTTAGCGGTGCGCAATAAAGCCAGTGGCTTTTATGCCAACCACCACCTGGGTGGGGGCGATTGGTTTTATAATTCGGCGACCGGGAATGGTACTAATTTTAATTTCTTAGAGCGTACCCCCGATAATGCGAAGGACATTGAAGGGGCTGGCCACGTGATCATGTATAATTTGGCTTTTAAGGGCCGTTTGGTCACCCATCTGGCTGATGATATCAACGGCAAGCCCAACAGCTTTAGCCTAGGGCTAAAGCTGACGGAAGACATGTTTGTGAACGTAGACGAAGCTTTGCTTACTGGTCCACGCGCCCCTGATGGCAGTTTACCCAAGACCGGGTTCCTGCAACCCAAGGCCACCGATAAGCTCGGGGAATTGGGTTACACGGCTTTCCCAGTTGCTAAGTAAATTATAAGCCGAGGTGGCGGAGGGCTTCTGGGGTCGGCCCCTCAAAGGTCGCACTGGGTCGATTGCCGCGGTAGCCGAGGTCGCGCATGCCTTGCGGGGTCGTGAAATACCCCCCTGCTGCGAGGTGGCGGAAGCGTTTGAAGAAGTTTTCTTGCGGCCGCAGTTCTTTCTTCACGGGCTTTACGCCGCAGATGTCATCGGCAATCGCACTTTGTTGTTCGAGGCTAAGTTGGGCGAAAACTTTTTGGTAACGACGCTGACTCTCTTGGTCGATCCAAGTTAAGCCTTCTAAAATAATCGGGCGGTCTTTGATGGTTTCGTCGTAGTACGAACTAATCCATTCATCGATAAAATCTGGCACGCCCAGAGCCGAAGGCGGTAAGTCCCCTTTTTCAGGAGGAATAATGAGGTCAGCCAGTGCCGCCGCGGCAGCACGTTGTTCTGCGGTGAACGAAAGCGGCCAAAGTTCGCCAGGGTGATAGGTTTTATTTAAGACTGGATCAGCCCCGATGCGTTTACCATGAGGAGCAAACGGAGGGGTGCCACTCGGGGGAATCGCGGGGGAGGCCGCATCGAGCTGGGCTAGGCTAAGACCCGCCGCCGCCGTCGCGAGCCACTTAAGGGCTTCGCGGCGAGGCAGACGGTTCACAGGTTCAGGGTTAAAGTCGGACATGGTCGGATTAAAGGTTTCCTTGGCGCATTTCTTCGATCAGGTGATCGCAGGCCCGCCAGGCGAGGGCCATGATGGTCAGCGTCGGATTTTTATCGGCATTACTGCAGAAGGCCGAACCGTCGTTCAGTAAAAGATTCGGGACGTCCCAGCATTGATTCCAGCGGTTAGTGACGGATTTATTTTTATCTGCTCCCATGATGCCACCCCCGACTTCGTGGATGATGAAGCCACCGGGCTTGATGGCTTTTTCCCCCGTCTCGACACGGTTGGCGATACCGCCCGCCGCCTCAATCATGGCAGCAAAGGTCTTTTGCATGTGGGCGGCTTGATTAATCTCATGGCTCGACCACTTCCAGTGGAATTTAAGCACCGGGATCCCCCACTTGTCTTTTACCTCGGGGTCTAATTCGCAGTAGGAATCTTTGTTCGGAATCATTTCACCACGTCCGGAGAAACCGATAAAGGAACCATAGGTGCGGCGTAGTTCTTCTTTAAACTTGGAGCCATAGCCGGGGCCAGCAGGTCCCGCGACTCCGAGGTTCGGGGCATGACGTCCGGTAGAAAATTCAATGTGATACCCGCGGGCAAAATCAAGTTTACCAGCATGCTGCTGTTGGTAGAGCCACCAGGGGACGTAGACGTGGCCACCGGCACCATCTTCATTGTGCAGCGGCAAGCCTTCGAACGCAGGGACGCGGCCGCCGAGGCCCGCCCCGACGGTGTCCATGATGTACTTGCCGACGAGTCCACTGGAATTGGCAATCCCATCAGGGTGCTTGGTGCTCTTAGAGTTGAGGAGAATGCGAGCCGTCTCGCCTGAACTAGCGGCTAAAATTACCGCCCGGGCTTTAACGGTGCGTTCCTTGCCAGTTGTTTTGTCGATGTAAGTAACACCCGTTGCTTTACCTTGCTCGTTAAGCACCACTTCACGGGCATGGGCGTTGGGTAAGATGTCGAGGTTGCCAGAGGCTAACGCGGGGGGCAAATGTACGGTGGTCGACTGATAGTTCGCGCGAATGTTGCAACCGCGTCCGCAATCTGTGGCCCAGAAACAAGCAGCTCGGGCTTTCATCGACTCCGCCGTTAATTTTTGAGCGGTAGGATTTTGCGGGAAGAGACGTTGAGGAATGGTCGTGTGATCTTGGCGCGTGCTGAGCACGGCCCGGTGAATTGGAATCACGGGAATCCCCAAGGGTGCTACATGCTTTTTAAAATAAAGTTCACCAGCCCGGGCTTTGGGCGGAGGCAGTAACGTGTTGTTCGGCGAGTCGGGTGTGTTTTCGAGACCTTCATTGGAACCGTAGACGCCCACGAGTAATTCGACTTTGTCGTAATAAGGAGCCACGTCTTCGTAAGCGATGGGCCAATCGAAGCCCAAACCATCGCGGGAGTAAGGTTTGAAGTCGTAAGGACCGTTGCGCAGCGAAATACGACCCCAGTGATTAGTACGACCCCCCAACATGCGTGCCCTCCACCACCAAAAACGTTCTTCGGGCTTGTTGTTGGCTTGGGTGTAGGGTTCGTCAGGAACTTGCCAGCCACCGTTAACGGTCGCATCCGCAAAGCCAAAGGGCTTCTCGACCGTTGAAATGCCCCGCAGCGGCATTTGGTCGGGAGTTTGGAACATCGGTGTCTCGGTGAGCGGGTCATAGTTCCGACCCGATTCCAACATGAGCACTTTGACTCCGGCCATGGTTAAGGTGAAGGCGGATTGCCCTCCCCCTGCCCCTGAACCCACGACGATGACATCATAATCATCGCGTAAATTTTGCTCCGAAATAATAGGCATAAAAGGTTTTAACGATTGAGGTTGAATTTCCAGCTTTCGTTGAAGAATCCAGCCTCATCAATCCCTCCAGGGGCTTGGCTATTGGCAGGGGTCTTTAAGTTGATCACGGCCCAGTCAGGGAGTTTAGGCACTTGGCGGGCGTTGTTTAGGTAGTCGTATTCTCGATAAGTAAAACTGCTATTCAGCACGACGTACTTTTGGGGGTTCAACGGGTTAGGGAAAATCATCACGGGCATGTGATCTTCCGGGCTATATGTTTTCTCGTTAACGACTAACTGAGTGCCATCCCACTTGATAGGAAGTTTGCTGATAATCTTAGCTAAGATTGCATTACTTTGCGGGTCGCCCCAGAGGACTAAATTATTTTTGGCGATGTCCGCATCGGTAATGTCGCGATCTGGTTTAATCGGTGCAAAGCCGCGGAATTGACGGCGCCATTCCCAGTTAGCACGGTCGAGTTCAGACTTCACCCAAGCTCCCGATTTTTCAAACAGGGGTTTGCCAGTGGGCGAAACAAACAAGAAAGCGTCCATGAATGCATCATCAATCGGTCCAGACAGGCCGTGTTGTTTTGAACCCACATCGGCAAATTCTTTCACCATGGTCCATTTACCGTTCGGGTTGTTGCGCGTGAAGTGTACCGTCCAGGAGCGATCTGAGGCGGGACGTGGGGCGTCGAGGTCTTGTCCGTCAATGCGAACGGTCACTTTCCCGTGTTGGGATAAGGGCGAATGCCCTGACGTCATGTCTAAGGTGAAAGCCGAGATATTGACAGTTTTGACGCTAACGAGGTTTTCGCTGTCGACCGCTGCTTGAATGCGGGACTGTTCCCAGTGTGTGAAGAGACGATTAATTTCGACCCAATGCATTCGATTGTAGCGAAGAAAATAAGTCGCAAAACTTACTTCGCGTGGAGTGCGGTCGCGACCAATGGTCGCAATCGAGTCCAGACGACGTTCGATTTCGGCCAAGGAGTCAGGATGGATTTTATGGGCGGTTTGGGGGCCAATGATGTGAACCAGTTCGATGTTCTCAGCGCGTAACTGCTTCGCCATGATGTCCGCCGCTTGCTTTTGTTTGTCGATTTCGCCGCTGTAAGCGATGGTGGGAGCGTTCGAGAAGTTAACCGCAACGTCGGTAGCGTTGTACCAAGACCAGAGCGTTTGCTGCCACGTTGGAATCTTGGAAAGATCCTCCGCTTGGAAGATGTTTAGGAAGTGGGGCGTCTCGGCAAAACCGGCCCCAGGGTTAATCGCACACCAGCGGTCGGTGTAGTGAGCTCCGAATTGCCAGACGGCGGCGCCTCCCATGGAGAAGCCACGAATAAAGAGCCGATCCTCGTCGATGGCATAAGATTTGCGGGCGTGCTCGTAAGCTTCCCAAAGATCAATTTCTCCGGCGAATTTATTGGCACAGCAGTACCGTCCGTAAGGATGCAGTACTAAGCGGTTATTGGCCGGGATTTGGCCGATATTCTTCCGACGATCTTGGGCGAAAGCGAGTTCACTCAGGTTTTCGCCGCGGCCGTGACACCAAAAGTCGAGTCGCATCGGAGCTCCACTGTAGTTCTCGGGAATGATCATGCCGTAAGGTTGGATGGAGCCATCAATGCGGGAACGGTATGCTCGCAAGACTAAGCCCTTTTGTTCCGTCCAAGGGTGATCACCGTGGTAGAAAGCGGACGCACGGGCTTTGCCTTCAAGGATGAGTTCACTGGCAGTTTTAAATTCCGTGTTCTTGTAGAACTCGTTGTAGCGCATCGCCCAATCGACGGCTTTGTAGTAAATCTCAATGTCAGGAAGTAATTCCTCTAAGCGGGGATTCTTGGCTTGGGCTTTCGTAGCGTTATCAATCGCCACCCGGAGTTCGCTTAGACCTTGTTGCATGATTTTCTTTTCCGACTCCGGTACCGGCATGCCCGGAGGTGGAATCGGTCGGACGGCATCAGGTAAGTTATCTTTCGGTCCATCAGCCCAGAGGCTGAGGGAGAGCAAAGACAGGCAAAGTAACGAACGATACATAGAAATTTATTTTTGAGAGACCCACTGCAGGGCGTTCAACAAGATAGTTTGGTAAGCAGGGTTAGAGTGTGCCTCCAGTGCATGTCCTAGGGTGATATTGACAATGCGGGTGTGGCTGTCTTTGACGATCCACACTGTCGGGAAGGTTTGCGTTGGGCCAGGCTGGCCCTTCAAGGCCGGTCCAGGAAGCGTGGCCAGAATCTCGGCGTTCTCGGGATGACTTATAACCGTTTGGTAACTTTCATCCATGATTTTAAAGGTCCCGGGGACACCTTGAAGAATCGGGTGTTCTGGTTTGGTGACCGTCACCGCGAATTCGCTGTGACCATGTCCGCGAGCTCCCCCGGCAACGAAACGGTCGTTGTAATTGGTCGCTGCGGGCCAGTTATACCAAGCACCGGCGTGCACAATCACAATGCCCTTCCCTGCATCAGCGAAAGCATTGAGCGCACTTTGGAATTCCGGCGTGCCGTATTGAGCGTGGTTGCCGCTGAAGACCAGCAGGTCCGCCATTGGCAAGAGGGCTAGTGCTTCGGCAAGGTTAGGGGAAGATACAGTGTCATATTTTCCGGTGGCTTTAATCGTGGCTGCATCTTGGCCTAAGAAGAATTTGGGGAAATCGTGCGAACTGCCGGCACCTAAGAGCAGGACGCGTTGCACGCCCGCTTGGCGTGCGGCGAAGTGCTGTCCAAATGCCATGGTGGTATTGGGGGAATTCAGCGTTTCCACGGCTTTCTTGCCAGCTGCTGGCTTTGATTCTTTGCGAGGTGGATTGGGGTCGCCTCCGATTTCGGCCGTGATGGCTACGGTGGTCGGTGCGACTTCATTGTCAGGACTGGACAGCACGACTTTTTCGATAACGGCGACATTTTCTACCGGAATCACGAGGGTGCGTACTTGGTGATCTTTGAGGACGCCTTCAACGAGTTTCGAACCTGGAACATTACCATCGCGTCCGAAGTAATCCGTAAAGTCGCGGTTAGCGTAGAGTTTAACGGACTGAGTTTTGCCATCGAGGAAATGGATGTCGACGGTCATCGCTACCGTTTGACCATCGCCATGGCTGCCCCAACCACCGACAGCCCCGAGCAAGTGCAGACGCGTGGCGGCCGTGCCCACGGGGATTTCCACCTTTTGGGCTAAGCTGTGGGCGAAGGTGCCTTTGCCTCCGCCTTTAAGTACAATGACATTTTTCCCATCCTTGGCTTGTGCCGGATCAATCACTTCAAAGGGAATGCCATTGGCAGTGATTTGGCCAAACTTGATAAAGGGCAACGTGTCCGACCGGGCTTGGCGCGAGGCGTATAAGCCCCAGCGCGTGTCAGCCGTGAAGGCATTGCTGAGGTTTAACAATTGGAAGCGACCGACGGTGATTCCGTTGGCGGTCACGGCCACGCTTTTGAGGTAAGCAATGATGTTGCGTAAGCCTTCGGCACCGAGCGCTTCAAAGCCTTCCGGCATGAGCGACGTCTCGATGCGTTGGCGACTCGCAATGTCGGATTGCTTTAACTCGATGATAATCCCGCCGGGTTGGCGAAGTTTTACCACGGAATTATTTTCGCTGGCGATGATGGCGGAGTATAAAGTGCCGTCTTTGGTTTTGAAATTCCACGTCCGGTGCTCGTCATCGACCATGCGACTAGGGTCGATGATGTGCACTAAGAGTTCAACGACGGGGTGAGATCCGATGCCCTGGAGGTTAGGTCCAAATTCATTTCCGACCTCCCCTACTTTGTGGCACACGGCACAGGTTGACGTGAAGAGTTCTTTACCCTTAGCAGGGTCACCAGCTTTTTCTTCGACTAGGGGACGGAGACGATTGATGATCTCATCCTTGGCGGGGTTAGAGCCTGCATTAAGTTTAGCCAAGACTGCTGCCGCTCGTTTAGACACTGCATCGTCAGGGTGACGGGTCAGTTGCGAGATTTGAATCGGTCCGAGGGAAAGGGGCGAAAGATTTTTCGCCTCGAGGGCGTTTAAGATGAGTTGCGCCCAATCCGTCCGCGTTACTAAAGCGGCAAAGAGCGAGTTGCGCAGGATGCCGGAAGTTTTGGGGAGAGTCTCAATTAAAAGACTACCTACTTTGACGTCATTCGTGGCAACCAAGGCATCGATCACGGCACGTTTAACTTCTTCGGGCGTGTCCGCCGCAAGGAGTGCGTCATGAATGGCTTTGGCAAACGAAGGTTGATTATCACGCAAAGCCACCAACGTGATACCAGCGGTGGCCCGAACGGAGTTAGATAGGTTGCTGTCTTGGAGGGGTTGAATGAGTCGAGCCCCCAAGGTGTTTAATTCGCTTTGTAGGGCTTGATTAAAGCCCCAAGCGACGGTGAGCGAAGCTCCGGCACCTGCTTCCTTGATATCTTTAATACCAAGAATGGTCTGCAACAGGGCTTGCGTGCTAGCCCGATCGGTTGGAGCAACCGCTCTGCGGTCAGCCAATTCACGTAGGACGATGGTGGCCAGGTGCCCGTCGGCGCATTTCGCGGCGGCAGCGAGGGCACGTAAATTGCCGGCGGGGTCATTAGCACCCGCTAGGCTAGCGGAGAGGCTTTTGAGGAAGCCTGACACTTCATTAATATTTTGCGGAGTGGTATCCGCGGATAGTAAGGCTTCAATCGTGGGCACGGGATTCGAAGCCGCGGCGGCCGAGGCAGCTGCCTTGGACCAGTCGTCGGTAAAAGTCTTTTGGCTTTCGAGGAGTAAGGTGCCGGCATCGGCACTTAAGGGCGCGGTGCCCATGGCACGAAGGGTTGCGAGGCGGACGCGGCCGTTTTCATCGCTTAAGCCCGCCTTAAAGATTGCAGTCGGCAATGCGATTTTACCGGCCTCAGCAATGAGGAAAGCATTCTTCCGAATGGACGCAATGCTATCCTTGGCTGCTTGGGCGAGCAACGTTTGATCAAGTTTGCCTAGACGTTGTAGGGCCCAGAGTGCTTGAATGCGGGCTTCAGGGATTGCTTGGCTTTGGGCGAGTTCGACCAGAGGTGCGACCGCCGTTTGTTGTGTCGCAGCATCGCGATCCATGAGTACACGAATGGCATTAAAGCGCACGACCTTGCTGGGGTGTTTAAACGCTTCGACTAAGCCCATGGCATCGGCCGTGGTGAGGTCGGGGTGGACCAAGCTCGGGGCTTGGTCATGTTGGATGCGGTAAATGCGACCGAAGTAGTGTTCGCGGTCAGGGCGGACCGAGGCGCCTGATTTGCTATGCATCGGACCACGCGTGTCGTTGTGCGCTACGACGGCGGTGTAGAAGTCTAAAATATACATCGCCCCATCCGGACCGAAAGAAACATCAATCGGACAGAACCATTGATCCATTGAGCGTAGCCATTCTTGGCCTTGGAGCTGTAATTCGCCTTCATACGTGACCCCATTGAGATTCAGTTTTTCGTGGTGAATCACGTCGAGGATGGGCTCGGTCATCCAGACCGTTCCGTTGTATTCCTTGGGCCAAGCGCCTCCTTCATAAACCGAACACGCACAACCAGCGGAGTAGTGACCTACTTGGTCAATTTGCATTAAAGGAGCACGGTCGGGCATGTCAGTGCGGGCCACGGGACGACCCGGGTTGACGGAGTGAAACGCTTTGGCGTTCGTGCCAGGAACTTTAGCTAAAATAGTTTCGGGGAGGACGACGTGTTGCACGGGGTTGCCGTTAGTCGCTTTACCGTGGTAGAGTTCAAGGTCGCTGGTGACTTCATTGCCAAAGCTGTTACCACCTTGCGAGGCGACCTGTTCAATCGCCGAACCGTCAGGCTTAAAACGGAAGGTTCCGGGACTAATCTTAGCCATCAGTTCGCCGGTCTTGCCGTTCGTAGCCAAGGCGCCGCCGCCATTCGAGGCGTAAATCCAGCCGTCGGGAGCCACGATGAAGTGGTTGGGAACGAAGTGGGTGTCCCCGGGGCGGAAACCGCCGTAGAGAAGGATTTCCTGATCGGCTTTGCCCGTACCCTTAGTGTCACGCAGCCAGTAGATGCCGTTTTGGGCCACGGCAATCACGCCATCGCGGTAGAAGCAGAAGCCGGTGATGAGTTCGAGGCCTTCATGGAAAATAACTTTCTTATCAAAGACGCCACGGTGCTGTGAATCGATGAGCACGGAAATTTTATCTTGGGCGGGGCGATCGTAACTACCAGGCACGAGGACGCCGGTTTCTTTCCAAGAGTCTGCGGTCAGGGGGCGGCGACCATTCGGGTACTCGGGCGTTTCGGCAACCCAGAGTCGGCCCTTTTCATCCCATTGAATGGCGATGGGTTTATTGATTAAAGGTTCGCTGCAAAGGACGCTGGTTTTGAAGCCCGGTTGTAATTTAAATTGGGCGATGGCATCATTGGGACGGCGCGGACCGCCCACGGGATAACGCAAATCGGCTAAATCCGTCGCGTTGCATAGTTCGTTAACCTCAGTGCGGTGGGCCGTCCAAGCCACGGCTCGTTTTAGGTAGGTGACCACGCTGGGGTGTTGGAGCGTTTGAGCATCGCCTTGCAGTAAAACCGCGGCCCGGTGAGCAGCGGCTTCCAGTGCCCACCACTGGGGTTCGATGTCATAAACGGAAATGCGGTCGTTCTGCACTTTCTTTTTGCTGTTGGTGACTTTGGGGGTGAACGAAGAGCAGAGGACAAAAACTTTATCGTTAAAAGTGAGGTCATAGACCGTGTCATCCGTCACATCGAAGGTAGACATACTTTGGGTGAGCGGGTGCGAGTCCGTTCGCAAATTCATCATGGTGATGTCATGGAATTTTTGACTGTCGGCATTCCAGCTCGCCCCGAGGTTTTCTTTACTCCACCCTGCTTCCAGACCAGCGAGTGCACCGTGGACGACAACGAGTCCATGCCCTTTTTTGGCAAAATCCGCGAGGGCCTTTTGGGCGTCCGCACTGTAGGGTTTGAAGTCCGTTTGATACAATAAGGCGACGTCGGCTTGGTTAAGGTCGTTGGCCTCGGGCACTTTGTTTTGAATGACCTCTGCGCCCCCCTTGACCAGGGTCGCCTTGAGGCTGGCTCCGATGCTATCCTGATCGCTTACCACAACGACTTTGAGGGGGGCGGCTACGACCACAGAAGCTACCAATAATAGGAGCAAACGGAATTTCATGGGGATGGGCAAAGGTTTAGACTACGACCTACCCTGACCTCAAGTGTTCCTTTAAGAAAGCGGGGTTTTTTAGATTAGAATGCCATTTTTCTCGCATCTACCCTTCCGCTGGCTCACTTATCGGCTCAATGGCGCTACTCAGTTTACTCGATGTCTATGTCAGTTTTGGCGGGCCACCCGTCTTGGATCACCTCAACTTGCAAGTCGAAGAAGGTGAACGCGTCTGTTTGCTGGGTCGGAATGGGGCTGGCAAAACGACTTTGATGAAGATTGCTGCGGGCGAAGCTCAGCCTGACTCCGGAACGGTCACCGTACCTGATGGGGTCTGCTTAGCTCGTCTGACCCAAGAGATTCCTGACTCGTTGCCAGGGACCGTTCGGGAGATCGTGGCGAGTGGTTTGCGCGACGATGATCATGCGGAAGACTGGGAGAAAGATTTACGGGTTGATGACCTGGTGGCTCGCTTAGGTTTGGCCGAGGAGAGTTTATTCGATCACCTTTCAGGTGGTTTAAAGCGTCGTTGTTTGCTCGCCAAAGCGTTGGCTGCTAAACCCCAACTGCTCTTATTAGACGAGCCGACCAATCACATGGACTTAGAGTCTATCCTGTGGATGGAAGAGTTTTTGTTGGGTGAGAAAATCTCGCTACTCTTTGTGACGCACGACCGGGCCTTTTTACGTCGTATGGCGAATCGCATTATCGAGTTAGACCGCGGCAAACTTTCCAGTTGGTCCTGCGATTACGATAGTTACCTAGCCCGCAAAGAAGAACTCTTTGTGGCCGAGGAACGGCAACGAGCTGCTTTTGATAAGAAACTTTCGCAGGAAGAAGCTTGGTCGCGTCGGAGCCCAGGTGCTCGGCGGACGAAATCGAACGCTCGTATGGAGGCGTTGAAGAAGATGCGTGAGCAGCGCTCTTTACAACGTAATGCGACGGGTTCGGCTAAGATGGAAATTAGCGAAGCAGAACGTTCAGGCGTGCGGGTGGTGGAAGCGGAGAAAATTTCCTTTGGTTATCCCGGCAGCGACCTGATGATTAAAGATTTCAGTTTGGTGTTAAATCGCGGAGATAAGGTGGGCCTGATTGGCCCTAATGGTGCGGGTAAGACGACTCTAGTCCGGCTCTTGCTGGGACAATTAGCACCCACGTCAGGGAATTTGAAGTTAGGTACTAAGTTGGAGGTGGTTTATTTCGATCAAATGCGGGAGCAAATCGATGATTCCAAGACGGTCGCCGAGAATATCGCAGGTGATTCGGATCAGGTACAAGTCCAAGGTCGCTCACGTCACGTGATTAGCTATCTCCAAGATTTCCTCTTTGAGCCCACGCGGGCTCGCTCTAAGGCCAAGGTTCTCTCCGGTGGGGAGCGCAATCGCCTCTTGCTGGCTCGCTTATTTACCAAGCCCGCGAATGTCCTAGTCCTCGACGAACCGACCAACGACCTCGATGCCGAGACGTTGGATGTTCTCGAAGATATCTTAGTGGATTACAATGGGACTTTAATCATGGTCAGTCACGACCGGGCTTTCTTGGATAATGTCGTGACGAGTACCTTGGTTTTTGAAGGCAATGGTTTGGTCACAGAACACGTAGGCGGTTATACTGATTGGCGTCAGGAATTGGCCCGTATTGCGGTGGCTAAGCGCCAAAAAGCCACGGTTGCTGCAGCCGCACCGGTAGCGGCTACGAAGGCTGTGCCTGTTGCTGGTGCCAAGCTATCAAACAAAGAGCGTCAGGAGTTGGAAGTCCTGCCGAAGAAAATTGAAGAGATTGAAACCCAACAGGCAGAAATCACGGTTCAACTGGCGGACCCAGAAATTTATAAAGATGGAGGCAGCCAAGCGTCCGCCTTACAAAAGAAGTTACATCAACTAGAGCAAGACCACGCTACCGCTTGGCAACGCTGGACAGAATTAGATGCCCGCAAGGGACTCTGAGCCTACTTCTTGTTAGAATCTCGGTCGGCCCCAGGTAATTGGTACTTACTGTTGGAGTCTTGGTCGGACCCAGGTAATTGGTACTTCTTGCTTTTACCCAAAGGATTCACGAGGCGGGCGTTCTCTTGAGCGTTCTTTTGGGCTAAGGCTAACGCCTTATCAGAAGTATCGACTGCTTGTTCTTTGGCGGTGGGGCTGGTGTCGTTGCTATCATTATTGCTCTTATTATTATTGCCGGTGCCGCCATTGTTACGGGCATTAAGTTGGTCCTCTAGTTTTACGGTGGGTTTATTATGATCTTCGACCCAGCGGAAGGCCCGATCTTTGGCGTCTTTAATTTGGGAGGGCGACAGTTGTTTTAAGGCCAAGTTTTCGTAGGTGCGACATTCATAGGGTTCGAACCCTGCAGCCCGCTGGAGGAGTAAGTGGTAGTAGGCTTTGAAGAAGTCGGGTTTGCCGGCGGGTTCGGCGTAGGTCCCGGTCGCATACATCCGGCAGAGTTCAAAATTACATCCCGTGGCGATTTGATTGCGCTCGTACAGCTCGTCCCACCAGTGAAAAGATTCGGCGGTGTTATGAACCTCTGGTTCAGGGCGGGCGTAAAGTTTAGCCAAATTGTACATGCCTTCGGGGTTCTTTTGTTTCGCCGCTTTGTTGAACCAATCCGCAGCTTCCGTCAGGTTATCGCCGATTTTGGTTTTGGCGTACATATTGACGTAATAAGTACCAACCTTAACTTGTGCCTCGGCTTTACCCAGTTCTGCTTCGCGGTATTCCGGGATTACGAGACCGTCGGCGGCGAGGATTCGCGCACTAAAACCCAACCAGAGGAGCCATTTCATGCCCGTAAGGTAATCGCCGACACACCCTGAGGCAAGACCTCAGGGTGCTTTATAATAAGATTATATTATAAAAAACCTTAACTTAGAGGCTTTTAAGGTAGGCGGCGATATCGGCCACGCTTTGGTCGGTGAGACCCAACTGCGAGGGATAAAACATTAAGGAACGGGTCAAAGGTTTGATCTCTTTGATCCGCGCTCGTGGAATGGTCTGCACTTCCCCACCCATGCACTTCATGAACACAGGATCCCCTTGGGAGAGGAGCATGCCCGTGATCACAATTCCGTCGGTGGTTACGAGGCGCGAGCCTTCGAAGCCGTGGGAGATTTCGGCGGAGGGTTGCGAGATGCCGAGGACGATGGTTTCGGTAGATTGCTGGCGTCCATAGCTAGTTAAGTTGGGACCGTAATCTACGCCCTGTTCGCCGATGCGGTGGCAGGTGTAGCAAACATTGACGGCCATTTTGCCGCGTTCGGGGTCGCCCTTGAGTTTGCTAATGACTTCTACAGAGGATAACGGTTTGGCGTCGGCGGGTTCGGGGGGAAGTTCAAAGCCATGGAGTACGACTTTATCGGGGTCGTAAAGGCCACGCAGCTTCATGAGTTTCTCCACGTCATAAGGTTTCCAGTCATTTCCTTTGCGATTCATGAGCCACCAGTTGGCGAGGTCGTGGTGCACGAAGTTTTTGTCGAGCGCTAATTCGACCATCGTATTCGCGGCAGCAGCGCTCGTGGTGAAAGCGAGTCCCGTTAGTGCGACTTTGGATTCCGCTGGGGTGAGTTTGCCGGAGAGTAAGCGCGCGCGGACCCCTTCGACTGACTGAGGAGCGTGTAAGCGCCAAGTGAGTGCGGCGTAAGCCTTACTCCATTGTGCAGGTTCGCTGCCCATCTTGGCCGTAATGGCAGCGTAGACTTGGGCTTCACGGTCGGTGGAGCCTAAGCCGATGGCTTCGAGGTAGGCACGATCTACCCCATCGAATTGCTCTGCTACCGTAACTAGATTCGCCACGGCTTCAGGCGTTTTAAAGTCACGCATCGTGAGGGCGACTTCGCGACGAATCGCCGGTGAGGCGTCCCGTGCCATTTTAGTAGCCATCGCCATAACTTGGTAGTTAGCGGCACGCAGGGCTCGGTAGGCTACGAGACGGCGGGTGTCATTAGCCGAGGTTAATTCCGCTTGGACCAGTTTAGCACCCTGCTCTCCCAGTTGGGCGAGGAGCCAAACCGCACGAGCAGCGACATATGGATTTGCGTGATTGAGTAAGGTTGAGACGGCAGGAATCGCGGCCGCTCCTTGAGCCCGGAGTCGGTAGAAGCCGCCGGCACGAACGTTCACCGCTGGGCTTTGTAGCGCTAATAATTGTCCCTCGGTGGTATTGAGGTCGATCTTGGGGACTACGGATTTAAAGCCTTTGGGAGCGATGCGATAAATCGTACCCGTGTATCGATTGTCACGCGTACCGTGACCTCCCACGCCAGGGTCAAACCAGTCTGCAACGTAAATGGCACCATCGGGCCCCACGCACACATCTGCAGGGCGGAAATAGGTATGCAAGGCCCCCATCGAAGGTCCGCCGATGAAGTCCGAGCCCGCCCATTGTTTTTGGGTGTTAGAGGTGAGGAAATCAAACCGCTCTAATTTGAAATCGGCACCTTGGGCTTTGGGGAAATAACCGTAGACCACATTCTTGCCTGATTCGCAGGCCAAGAGCAGGCCATTCCATTTATCGCCTAAGGAGCCATTTTCATAAATTGCGACTCCAGTAGGCGCGCCACCACCATAGACGTCGCCAGCTGGCATCGTGCCTGGATCTTCTTGGCGCCATTCTGCGGTGGGAGTGTCTTGGCCGGGGCGTTTATCGGCACCCCAAGAACGCTTACCATCGGCCGAAGCAAAACCTGCGTTGCCGCCTTCCATAACAACGCTCACTCGACAAGCGGGCGGGTCGTCGTTGTCGCTCTGGAACATGTCACCGAACGAACTCACGGATTGTTCGTAACTATTACGGTAATTGTGACCGACGATTTTAAGGTCGGAGCCATCTGGATTCATACGTACCGAGAAACCACCAATCCAGATATTGCCATCATCGCTGCGTTTGCCGGCGATGTTGCCGAGCATGTAAGGGCTACCCATGTAGAAATGGCGCCCTGCTTTATCGGTGAATTGTGCCCCGGTGTTACCTTGGTTGAAGTTCCATTTACCATCGGGTCCGACGGTGACGCTGTGCAAACTGTGGTCGTGTTGTCGGCCATTAAACCCCGTGAGCAAGACTTCTCGTTTTTCAGTGTTCGCATCAAAAACGCCATCACGATTAGTGTCGGTGTAGACAATTAAATCAGGCGGTTGCGAGACGACGACTTTGCCGTCGATGACGGCGACGCCCAAGGGAGCGGCCAAGTTAGTTTCTTGTACAAAGGTGGTCGACTTATCGGCTTTGCCTGCACCCGTGGTGTCTTCGAGGACAACGATGCGGTCGCCTTCTTTGCGTCGTCCAGCTTTGCCACGGTAGTTCACGCCCTCGGCAACGAAGAGTCGACCCTTCTCGTCGAAGTCCATATTCGTCGGGTTATATAATTGAGGCGAAGTGGCCCACACTGTGATTTCTAAACCATCGGCCACGGTAAACATTTCGGGTGGCACTAGGGTTGGACCGCTGTCCATCACGCCCGAAGGAAATTCTTTAGGTTTGCTGGTGAATACTAAGAAGCGCACCGAGGCGGGAGAACGTTTGCCGCCGCGCTCAAAGCCACCATCGTCAATGCCGACCTTAGCTTTAAAGCTCACGACCCCTTCTGGCAGATCATAAGCAATCAGGGAGTTCGCATGGGTGCCGATGCCGTTGGCGTAAACTTTAGCGTCCACGGACAGCGGGCCATTGGAATTATTTTTGCCAATCATCACTTGGCCGTGTGCGGAGGTGGCGGATTTCCACTTTAAGTCGATTAGTTTAAGCGTGCGACCATCGGCGGTCGTGAGCGTGGGCTCGACCCAATCCGCCCAGTCGCAATTATTATCTCCTAGGTCCGAGACCATCAAGTAGAGCTCTTTGGCTCCATGGAGGTCGGCCGTGAGGTCAGAGAGGCGCGTTTTACTATGGGTGGTGATGTCTGCCGATTGGGCGACAGGCGCTTCAGCTTCTTTGGCTTTCTGGCCCCAGGTCACGATGGGGCTGGCTAAGAGCAAGGCAGCGGTAGTTACACCAAGGCTTAAACGAGGCTTAAGGGGGGTGGGCATGGGGATGGCTATATAGACGGCTTGAATGGGCAAAGGTTGCAAAAGAAATGACGGGTTTTATATGACCAAGTTTGACCCTAAAAGGAACCTCACTACAAGTTGGCTGTTAAGTACTAATTCATGTGGTCGCGTCTTGGCATCTTCCTGTCTTTTACCCTGACTTTGACTGGTCTGGCAGAGGGACCTGTGCCGACGGCTGCCCAATTGGAGTTTTTTGAAAAGGAAGTCCGTCCGGTTCTCGTCGAAAATTGTTATAAATGCCACGGGGAGAAGAAGCAAAAGGCCAGTCTCCGTCTCGATGCCCGCGATTTTGTCCTGAAGGGCGATGAAGTCGGCGAGGTCGTCGTGCCGGGCCATCCCGAAGCCAGTCGTCTTATCAAGGCAATCAACCATGTGAAGGCTAAGGATGTGGAGCCGATGCCTGGGGAAGACGACAAGCTTTCGCCCCGGGCGATTGCGGCCATCACCGAATGGGTGAAGCAAGGTCTGCCTTGGCCTGCGGAAGCGGCCCCCGTAGCCCATGATCCTCTTCAGCACTGGGCGTTTCAACCGGTTAAAGCCCCTGCCCTGCCTGAGGTTAAAGCCAAGGAGCGGGTTAAAACTTCTTTGGATTATTTTGTCTTAGCTCAACTAGAACACGAGGGGCTGAGTTTATCGCCCGAAGTGCCTAAAGAGGTTTTAGCCAAACGGCTTTATCTGACGTTATGGGGTGTCTCGCCGACGGATGAAGAGATTCAGGCGTTTGTTCATGATACGAGTCCGCAGGCCACGGAGAAACTGGTCGATCAACTCTTGGCTAATCCCGCTTTTGGGGAGCGCTGGGGACGTCATTGGTTAGACGTCGCCCGTTACGCAGACACCAAGGGTTACGTTTTTGAAGAAGAGCGACGTTATGCTTATGCCTACACTTATCGTGATTGGGTGGTAGCGGCTTTTAATCGTGATTTGCCTTACGACCAGTTTCTCCGGTTGCAAATTGCAGCCGACCGTTTGGTCACTGGTGAAGATAATCATGACCTAGCGGCCCTTGGTTTCTTAACCTTGGGACGGCGTTTCTTAAATAATCAGCAGGACATTATTGATGACCGAATGGATGTCGTCATGCGCGGCACGCAAGCGTTGACCATGGGCTGTGCGCGTTGTCATGACCACAAATTCGATCCGATTCCAACCACGGATTACTATTCGCTCTACGCCGTGTTTAATTCTTCGGAGGAGCCTAAAGAGAAGCCTTTGCTTAAGCCTTTTACGCCCACTAAAGATTCGCAGGAGTTCGATCAAGAATTAGCCCGCCTCGAAGCTAAAGCGTCGGAAATGGTGAAGGCACGCTATGAAGGTTCTTTTAGTTTAGAAAAGACCACGGCGTATTTAACGATTCTCAATCGCAGTTTCTTAGAAAAGGGTTTGAACGTTGATTTGGAAACTAAGCGCCAAGCCCTTTACCCGCCCGTGTATCATGGTTGGGAGAAAGCGTTAAGCACGCATTTGAAGCCCAATGATGCTGTGGGTGCTTTTTGGTGGCAACTGCGTGAGGTTCCCGAAGTGCAATTTGCCGTCAAAGCCAAGGAACTGTTAGCCAATCCCGTGGGATTAGATCCAGTTCTCTTAGAGAACCTTAAAGCCAAACCATTGCTTAAGTTTAGTGATGTGCTGGCTGCCTACGCGCAGACATTGGTCAATGCACGTGGTAAGTCGGAGGTAGCACCGCAAAAGATTTGGGCGAGTTTCTGGTCGGCCGAAGGTGGACCACTCTCTCCCAAACCCGAGTCGCTGATTGCAAGTTATTCGGTGTCAGATGTTCAGGGTTATCGTAAACTGGTGCGCGAAGCCGAGGCTTATAAAGCCACGAGTCCTAAGAGCCCACCACGGGCGATGGTGATGCAAGACAAGCCAAACCCCGTCAATGGAACGGTTTTCTTGCGCGGCAATGCCGGACGACCTGGCAAATCTGTACCTCGTCAGTACTTGGCCATTTTATCATCCACCCCGCGCCAACCGTTCCAGCATGGAAGTGGACGTTTAGATTTAGCGAATGCCATTGCGGATAAGAATAATCCGCTGACAGCACGGGTGATGGTTAATCGGGCTTGGAGCCAAGTCTTTGGGCAACCGCTCGTCGAAACGCCGAGTGACTTTGGCGTACGCACGCCTGCCCCGCGCAACCCAGCACTTTTGGATCATTTAGCGAGCGACTTCATGAACCAAGGGTGGTCCATGAAAAAGCTGATTCGCACGATGGTGTTGTCCGCGACCTTCCGTCAGTCCGCCGCAATCACCAATGTCAATAAAGACCCGGATAATAGCCTGTTGAGTCACATGAATCGACGTCGCCTCGATTTTGAAGCCATGCGTGACAGTATGTTGCGTTTGAGCGACCGCCTAGAGTTTAAAACGGGGGGACAGCCTTTTGATTTAATTGGTGATTTCACGAATTCGCGACGGACGGTGTATGGTTTTATTGACCGTCAAAATTTGCCTTCTGTTTTCCGTACTTTTGATTTCGCCAATCCTGATTACCACGTACCCAAGCGGAATCAAACGACCACCCCGCAGCAGGCTTTGTGGATGATTAACCATCCGTTTGTGCGCAGTTTGTCGGACAGCCTCGCCCAGCGTTTTGCGAAATTACCTACGGCGGAACAACAAGTGACGAGCCTTTATCGCAAGCTGCTGGGGCGTAATCCAACCGCCCAAGAGCTCAAGCTGGCGGTTGATTTCCTCCGCGAAGAAGCTCTACTCCCCGTGCCCTCTACGTGGCAAAACGGCGTCGGAGGTTGGAATGCGGTGACGAAGCAAGTCTCCTTCACGCCCATGAAGGTAAACCTCAAAGGTCGCCTGACTCCCACAGACCAATTCCCGGATCCCTTCTATGGCCATGCGATGTTAACGAGCGCCGGAGGTCATCCTGGTAATCACGAAACAGAAGCCGTGATTCGTCGTTGGAATGCGAGCGCCGCTGTCACCGTAAAGATTGAGGGTGATTTGCATGTACCTAGTAAGGTTAGCCAAGGCGTCCGGGCACGCATTGTGAGCAGCGTGCATGGGCTTTTAGGCGAATGGACCGTGCTGGGCGGTGAGACGAAGTCCGTGACCTTGGCTTCGGTGGCGTTAGCCCCGCAGGAAGTAATCGATTTTATTTTAGACGATTGGAAGGGGCCGAATAGCGATGGTTTTACATGGTCGCCCGTGATTAAGGATGCTAAAACCGGCGAGGTTGTGAGTAGTGCCGCCGGTGAATTCGGTCAAGTTTCTCAGGTACAAACTCCCCTCTCTGCTTTAGCTCAAGTCCTGCTTGAGTGTAATGAATTTAACTTTGCTGACTAACTCCCATGACTCCCGAAGAACTTTTTCAGCATAGCCGACGCCAGTTTCTGCGGCAGTGTGGCATGGGCTTTGGGGCGGCAGCCTTGGCTGCCATGTTGCAACGCGACTTACTGGCGGCGCAGCCCAAGATCGACCCCTTGCACCCCTTGGCCCCACGTCGTCCGCCGCTCAATGGCAAGGCGAAGCATGTGATTCATATCTTTGCTAATGGTGGACCTTCGCATGTCGACACCTTCGATCGCAAGGTGATGTTGGATAAATACCATGGGCAGAAACTGCCGGGGGATTATATTGCTACGGAACGCAAAACGGGCGCCGCTTATCGCTCGCCATTTAACTTTAAGCGTTACGGCAAGAGCGGCCTCGAAGTGAGCGAACTTTTTGAAAAGACTGCGGCGTTTGCCGATGATCTGTGTGTGATTCGCTCGATGAAGGCCGATGTGCCGAATCATGAGCCTTCGTTGCTGTTGATGAATTGCGGTGAGGCGCGTCAGGTGCGTCCCTCGTTTGGCTCATGGGTGACTTATGGTCTAGGCACCGAGAATGAAAACCTTCCTGGCTTTATTACCCTGTGTCCGGGTGGGTATCCGATTCAAGAAACCCAAAATTGGCAGTGCGGCTTTTTGCCAGGGGTTTATCAAGGTAACTACGTCGATTCCTCCAAGCGCACGGTGGACGAACTCATTGAGAATATTCGCAACCATGGTCTGTCGCGTCCCGCTCAGCGTCGTCAGCTCGACCTGCTATCTCGTTTGAATGCCGAGCATCAGGCCGCACGTCCCCAAGACATGGCACTAGAAGCCCGGGCGCAATCCTTTGAGATGGCTTATCGAATGCAGCTCGAAGCCACGGACGCCTTTGATATTAGTCGTGAGCCGGCTTCCGTTCGCGAGATGTACGGTGACACGGTACAGGGACGCCAATTCTTGATTGCTCGCCGCTTAATCGAACGTGGGGTTCGCTTTGTCCAACTCTGGCATGGAGCGGGTCAGCCGTGGGATAGTCATGATGACTTGGAGGTCCAACACCGCAAGTTAGCCCATGAATCTGATCAACCCACCGCCGCCTTGTTAACCGACTTGAAGCAACTCGGCTTATTGGATGAGACGCTGGTCATGTGGGGTGGTGAGTTTGGTCGCACTCCCACGGTTGAATTACCCACCCCAGGGTCGAATGCCGGAAAAATTAATGGCCGTGACCATAATAATCACGGTTTTACGATGTGGCTTGCCGGCGGTGGCGTGAAGCCTGGCTATGTCCACGGCGAGACCGATGAGTTTGGTTTTAAATCCGTTAAGGATGTCGTGCATGTACACGATTTACATGCGACCCTTTTACGGCTGTTGGGCTTTAATCACGAAGAGTTTACGTTCCGCCATGCGGGTCGAGATTATCGTCTTACCGACGTCTACGGTAAAATCGTCAACCCGTTGATAGCATAAGATGCGGGCTTGGATTTTTGCTCTGGTTAGTTCGGTGTCCTGTTTGCTGGCAGCGGACGCAGTCAGCCCTAAGATTCACAAAGACCTCTCTTATCGCCCTGAAGCGGTGCCACAAACTTACGAAGCTGAGCGTTGTAAGTTAAATTTAGTAACTCCCGCAGAAGGCAAAGGCTTTGCGACTTACGTTTGGTTTTACGGCGGGAGTTTGAAGGCTGGCAGTAAAGATGTCGCCTCGGAATATTGTCTAGAAATTGCCGAGGCTTTTGCCCGCGAAGGCGTGGCGGTCGTGACGCCAGATTATCGCTTAAATCCTAAAGTCACTTACCCTGCGTATGTAGATGATGCGGCCGCTGCTTTTGCTTGGACGGTGCGGAATATCGCCCAGTACGGAGGCAACCCTCATAAAGTTTTCATCGGTGGCCATTCAGCGGGAGGTTATTTAGCGATGATGGTGGGCTTTGACGAAAAACGCTTAGCCCCTTTTAACCTAAGTTTGGCGGATGTTGCAGGGATTGCTCAAGTGAGTGGCCAAGTGTTTACGCACTATACCGTCCGCGAAGAGCGCGGACTAAAACGTTATCAAACCATTGCCGACGAAGCAGCACCCGCTTTTTACGTTAAGCGCACCCTGCCGCCTATTTTATCCATTTACGCCGACAATGATATGGTCGGTCGGGCTGAAGAAAATCAGTACCTGATTGCCATGTTGAAGTCTGCCGGCCACTCCGCGACCTCTTCTTTAAGAGTTTCGGAGCGCGACCACGCCAGCGTAGGTCATGGCTTGCGTCAGTCGGATGATCCCGCCCATCGAGCGGTTTTGAATTTTATCCAAAAAATTTCCGAAACACGCTGACCCCGTTTCCCATTTATGAGCCGATTATTCTTCTGCTACCTTGGTTTACTAACCACCGTTTGGGCAGAAAAATACGATGTGGTGGTTTATGGGGGAACCTCGGCCGGAGTGATTGCAGCGGTGCAAGTCAAACAGATGGGTAAGTCCGTCATCGTGGTGAGCCCTGACAAGCATTTAGGCGGTTTGTCGAGTGGTGGCTTAGGTTTCACCGACTCGGGAGACAAATCGGTCATCGGCGGACTCTCGCGAGATTTTTACCATCGCGTCTGGACTTACTATCAACGCCCTGAGACTTGGGTGTTTCAAGCACGCGAGGCGTTTGGCAATAAGGGGCAAGGTACGGTGGCGATGGATCAAGGTTCACGCACAATGTGGATTTTTGAACCTCATATCGCCGAAAACGTTTTTGAGGATTACGTTAAGGAATTTCAGTTAACCGTAGTGCGCGATGAGTGGTTGGACCGCGAACATGGAGTTGAAAAAGTCGGCACAAACGTCGTCTCTTTTAGAACTTTAAGTGGTAAAGTGTACGAGGGAAAGATGTTCATCGATGCCACTTACGAAGGAGACTTAATGGCCGCCGCCGGGGTGCATTACACCGTAGGTCGGGAGGCGAATGCTCAATACCATGAGACTCTCAACGGCGTCCAAGTGGCTAGAGCTAAGTCTCACCAATTTGAGAGTAAAATTGACCCCTACGTTATTCCAGGCGACCCCAGTAGTGGGTTGTTGCCTAAAATTCAAGTCGGTGGTCCGGGGACGGAAGGCCAAGCTGACCAACGCATTCAGGCTTACAATTATCGGATGTGCTTAACGAAGGTGCCACAGAATCGCGTCCCGTTTGAAGCCCCTCCGGGCTACGATGCCAAGCAATACGCGCTATTAGCACGCACCTTGCAGGCTGGCTCCCAGCATGTTTTTGGGAAGTTTGATGCCATCCCGAATGGTAAAACTGATACGAATAACCATGGGGCTTTTAGCACCGATAACATCGGGATGAATTACGAATACCCTGAGGCCAGTTACGCCAGGCGCCGTGAAATCTTAGCGGAACATTATCAGTATCAAGCAGGCTATTTTTACTTCTTATCGCATGATGCCTCGGTTCCTGCGGCCGTGCGTGAGAAGTTTGCGGAGTGGGGGCTCGCCGCCGATGAGTTTAAAGATAATCATCATTGGCCCCATCAAATTTATGTGCGCGAAGCACGACGCATGGTGGCTGATTTCGTGCTCAGTGAATTACACCTTCGCCGCGAAACGCCGACGCTTCGTTCCGTAGGTATGGGTTCTTATAATATGGATTCGCACCACACGCAGCGCTACGTGGCAAAGGATGCAGAAGGACGAGCTTACGTGCGGAATGAAGGGGATGTGGAAGTTAATCCCGGAGGCCCCTACCCGATTGATTACGGGGCCCTGATTCCCAAAGCAGACGAGTGTACTAATTTAGTTGTCCCCGTCTGTGTGAGTGCGACCCATATTGCTTACGGCTCGGTCCGGATGGAGCCGGTCTTCATGATCTTAGGGCAATCCGCCGCTACGGCCGCCGTGTTGTCATTAGAGAAAGGAATTAAAGTTCAGGAGCTGCCCTATGGAGATTTGCAGAAAGTACTGTTGGCTCAGGGACAAGTTTTAGACCGTGCCCCTGTCCCTCATGCTGGTCGGGGTTTATCGGCTAAAATTAATCCCCGAGATTTACAGGGTATTACGGTGGATGATGACGATGCGCAATTAGTGGGCGAATGGACACCGAGTACCGCCGCAGGGTTGTATGTTGGTGCTGGTTACCGTCATGACGGCAAAGGAGAACATGGACTTCTCTCGGCCCGCTTTGCGACCTCCTTACCCGAAGCGCGTCCCTATGAAGTTTTCCTGGCCTTGGTGGCCAATACCAATCGGGCAACCAATGCCACGGTCCAGATTCACCACCTTAAAGGCGTTACCGAGTTGAAAGTAGATTTAAGTAAATTGCCTGCTCAGTCTGGAAAGACCGAAGTTACTCGTACCTTGCTTTCTTTAGGAACATATAACTTTTCCCCAGCCCAGCCTGCTGCGGTGGTGGTGAGTAATTCGGGAGCCAATGGTTATGTGGTGATTGATGCCGTTAATTGGCAGGCGCGTTGAGCTTCGGGTGGCTGATTAGGTTTGAAACTTAGGTGTGGGGAAGTTGTCTTAATCTTTAACTTCAATGCGCGTTTCAACAGTATGGAGTGGAATCCTCGCTTGTGCCGCAGTCGGTGGACTGATGGCAGCGGAAGATCCGGTCCAATTTAACCGTGATATCCGCCCGATTATGTCGGATACCTGCTTTCACTGCCACGGGTTTGATGCCAAATCGCGTAAAGGGAAGTTGCGTCTCGATATTCGGGAAGAGGCTCTGAAGGCGGGTAAGAGCGGTGCCCTAGCGATTGTGCCGGGCAAGCCCGATGAGAGTGAAGTGATTAAGCGACTATTTTCAAAAGATGAGGACGAGGTCATGCCTTCCAAAGAGTCCCATAAGACTTTGACGGAAGCCCAACGGCAGCTGTTCCGTCGCTGGATTGCAGAAGGTGCCGTCTATGAGCCTCATTGGTCCTACAGTCCTTTAAAGGCCCCGGTCGTTCCGCCCATGCCAGCAGGTGGACGTAATCCGATTGATGCGTTTATTGGGGCAAAGTTAGCCGAGAAAGGCATGAGCCCCTCGCCCGAGGCTTCGAAGGAGAAACTCTTGCGTCGGCTCTCCTTAGATTTGACGGGTTTACCTCCCACTACGGATGAGTTAGCAAGTTTCTTGGCGGACACGTCACCCGAGGCTTATGAAAAACAAGTCACGCGTCTCTTAGAGTCTCCGCACTTTGGCGAGCGCATGGCGGTCTGGTGGTTAGATGTGGCCCGTTTTGCCGACACGGTGGGTTTTCACGGCGATCAAAATCAACGCATCTTCCCCTATCGTGATTATGTGATTAATGCTTTTAATCAGAACAAACCTTTCAACGTCTTTACGACGGAACAGTTAGCGGGTGATTTATTGCCCAATGCGACGACAGAACAAAAAGTCGCTTCGGGCTATAATCGTTTGAACATGATGACGCGAGAAGGCGGAGCCCAAGCCAAGGAATATTTGGCTAAATACGGCGCCGAACGCGTTCGCTCAGTTTCCTCCGCTTGGTTAGGTAGCACCTTCGGCTGTGCCGAGTGTCATGACCACAAATTCGATCCGATTAAATCGGCTGATTTCTACTCGCTGGAATCTTTCTTTGCCGACGTCAAGCAGTGGGGCATCTACGCCACTTACGGTTATACTCCGGTTCCAGAGTTGGCGGGCTATAATAATGATTCGCCCTTCCCGCCTGAAATCAAAGTCACGAGCCCCTATTTAATAAAACGAGATGCGGAGCTACGTGCTGAGCTACAAACATACCTCGAGGCAGCTGCGGATAAGTTATGGGAGAACTCCAAACAAAAAGAAGCCTATGAATCATGGCTTAAGAACGCGCAGGCCTTTTTAACTGCTCATCCTGATGGATGGTTGGTGTCTGCCGGACAGTATCGCTTTAAGGCCGGGATGGCAGTTCCGCCTAAGAAAGCCGCTGTTAAGGGGAAGATGGAAGCGACTGCTAAAGCTGTAGACGTGAAGGATGAGGTCGTTGCCTTCAAGGAGGGGCAGGAAATTAAATTACCGAAAACTCCTGCGAAGGGACAAGAAATGCAGGTTGAGCTCAAGCCAGGCGCGATGCATCTCACCGCCCTTAAACTGAGCTTGGATGAGAAAGTGCCTGCAGGAACGAAAGTAAATTTTGGCTTAGCCCTAAGCGTGCGCGATGCCGCTGGCAAAGAACGTAAGCTAGCACTGACGATGTCAGATGCCTCGATTAAGACGCCTAAGCATGTCAGTGGTGCCGAAGTGATTGGCATTGCGAATACGTGGTCGTGCACCACGACCGGCAAGTCCGAGGCCGCGGTGTGGTTGTTGGATGCTCCCTTGGAGCTTAATGATCAGGATACGCTTATCGTGAGTCTCGACGTGGGGCAGGCACTGCCCTTTAAGTTGGCCGTGACGGATTTAGCTGCTGGCGAGCCGCTGAGTTTACTGGATGTAGCTGAGTTGACGAAGTTGACGCAGCACCCCACGGAGTCGGTCTTGAAAGCTCAGTGGATGCTTAGTTCTCCGGCATTACGGGCGGAGGATAAATTTAAAACCTTGGTTGCTCGTATTCGCGAATGCCGTCGAGGGGAAACTTGGTCCATGGTCACCGAAGTGATGGCACCACTGACCATTCGGGTGTTACCTCGTGGTAATTGGCAGGATGAGTCGGGCCCCATCGTGTTACCCGCCACCCCTTCTTTCCTGCCCGGCTATCAAAAGAGCACCGAGCAGCATCGCTTGACCCGTTTAGATTTAGCACACTGGATTTGTTCGGCTGAGAATCCCATCACCAGTCGCACGGTGATGAACCGCCTTTGGCAGATTTATTTTGGGACTGGTTTGAGTGCGGCGCTTGATGATTTAGGGTCGCAAGGTGAATGGCCTTCTCACCCCGAATTGCTCGATTGGTTGGCCGTGCAGTTCCGAGATCATGGTTGGAATGTTAAAAACATGATTCGCCTGATTGTGACCAGTCGCACTTATCGTCAGAATAGCAGTCTGCGCTCCGAGTATAAAGACCGTGATCCCAATAATCGTTTGTTAGCGTCGCAAAACCCTCGTCGTCTCGAGGCCGAATTTGTGCGCGATAACGCCTTAGCCATTGCCGGATTATTAAACGCCAAGGATATCGGAGGTCCGAGTGTGAAGCCCTATCAGCCCGACGGTTATTATGAACCAATTCAGTTCCCTAATCGTCGCTATGTTGCCAGTAAAGATAACGAACAATGGCGTCGTGGTTTATACATGCATTGGCAACGGACCTTCTTGCATCCGATGCTGGTGAACTTTGATGCACCTACGCGCGATGAGTGCACGGCGCTGCGGATTGTGAGTAATACTCCGCAACAAGCCCTGACCTTGTTGAACGATCCCACCTTCGTCGAAGCCGCCCGCGTTTGGGCGGAGCATTTGAATCAAAAGCCTGGGACCTTGGCGGAGCATCTAACGGCAGCCTACTTGCAGGCGTTGAACCGTGAACCTAAGGTAAAGGAAGTCGCTAGCCTGACGACTTTCTATAACGAACAACTTAAGTATTATCAGACTAATCCAACCGAGGCGGAAAAGCTGCTCCAAGTTGGCTACGCCCCGCCTCCCGCTACTTTAACTTCAGAACTCGCCGCTTTCACCGAAGTTTGTCGCGTGATTCTGAACACCCACGAAGTCATCACCCGCTACTAAAATGCGTCCCTACGATCCTATTGCTCATGCCCTGTCGATTAATCGCCGCACGTTTCTGACTAATAGCGCGTATGGTTTAGGTGCGGCTGCCTTAGCTTGTTTGCAACCCTCGTTGCTGCATGCCAGCCCCTCGTCCGGGGCCGCCTTTTCTAAGGGCGTTTTGAAGAGCCCGAGTTATCCCGTAAAAGCGAAGCGCGTTATTTTCTTATGCATGGCCGGTGGACCCTCGCATTTAGAAACTTTTGATTGGAAGCCACTCTTGAAGAAGATGGATGGGCAGCCCTTCCCCGAGTCTTTTACCAAAGGACAACAGTTAGCCCAATTGCAGAACACGGTGCTCAAAGCACGGGGTTCGTTTGTGGATTATAAGAAATACGGCAAATCTGGCATCGAAGTTAGTGATCTCTTCCCGCACATCGGTGGGATAGCCGATGACCTCTGCGTAGTGCGTTCGATGCAGACGGAGCAAATCAATCACGATACCGCCCATGCATTCTTTAACACCGGTTCGATTATTAAAGGACGTCCGTGTATGGGCTCGTGGTTGCTCTATGGTCTAGGCTCCGAAGCCGAAAACCTACCTGGTTACATTGTGTTGACCTCGACGGGCAAAACGGGACTGCAGCCTATTTCTGCTCGGCAATGGTCGAGTGGCGTTTTGCCCAGCAAGTATCAGGGGATTCTTTTCCAGTCTAAGGGTGAAGCCGTGCACTATATTGGTAACCCCCAAGGCGTCTGTCAAAGTTTACAACGTCAAGTGGTCGAAGAAGTCCAACGTTTGAATGGCTACTTGGCTGAAGACACGGTTGATCCCGAAATTGCCACGCGGATTGCCCAGTATGAATTAGCATTTAAGATGCAGTCCAGTGTTCCCGAATTATTGGATTTTAAAAATGAAGGGACCAAGACCATGGAAAAATATGGCATTAAGGAATTCGGCGATGGGTCATTCGCCTCGAATTGTTTAATGGCGCGACGTTTAGCAGAACGCGGGGTGCGGATGATTCAACTCTATCACCGTGCCTGGGATCACCATGGCGGCATTGAAGATGGAATGCGTTCTGCAGCCAAGGACGTGGACCAAGCGACCGCCGCTTTAATCAGCGATTTGAAGGAACGCGGTATGTTGGAGGACACCCTTATTTTGTGGGGTGGTGAATTTGGACGTACGCCGATGGGACAAGGTACGGGACGCGATCACCATATTTTAGGTTACAGTGTTTTCATGGCTGGTGGTGGCGTGAAAGCGGGGACGACCTATGGGGCGACCGATGAACTTGGTTACCGCTCCGTCGATAAGATTGTAAACGTGCATGACTTGCATGCGACCATGCTGGCATTGATGGGTATCGAGCATACTCGACTCAGCGTGAAGTATCAGGGGTTGGATGTTCGTCTGACGGGTATCGCCGGTAATGTCGTGAAAGATCTGATGGCTTAAGGAATGGCTGATTTTACGCTTCTCATCTCGACGAGAGGCTTTAATTTCACGCCATGCCCCCTGCCCCACGTTTCATCTTAACTTTAAGTCTTTGTCTGCTCCAATGCCTACTGCAGGCAGCTGACGCCGTCGCTCCGACTGCGAAGTTAGAATTATTTAACGGTAAAGATTTAAGTGGTTGGGTGTCGCATTTAAAAAATGATGCGCCCGCGGATAAAACCTGGTCGGTGAAAGATGGTAGTATCGTTTGCACGGGCACTCCCAACGGCTACCTGCGCACCGAGAAAGCGTTTAAGAATTATAAGTGCACCGTGGAGTGGCGCTTTGTGAAGGCTGGCAACACGGGTGTGATTGTCCACATGACGCTGCCAGATGCGGTTTGGCCTAAGAGCATTGAGTGCCAAGGGATGCATAAGTACCAAGGCGATTTTTATTTCTGGTCGGGTGCCACCGCGAAAGACAGCACCCCACTGAAAGCTAAAGACGGTACGATTCGGGGTTATAAAATTGCTCGTCCAGCCCCGGATGCGGAAAAGCCTCCCGGTGAATGGAACACTTTCACGACGGTGTGCGATGCGGAGTCGGTGACGATCCTGGTGAATGACCATGTCGTGAATAAGGCTTCGGGCTTAAACCTCTCCGAAGGCTTTATTGGGCTCCAATCGGAAGGGGCAATTTTCGAAGTGCGCCGTGTCACCCTTGAACCCCTGACGAAATAATTATATGAAAACCCTCCTCACGTTTTTAACCGTTGGTCTTTTCGCTGCAGCGCCGACTCCCCCCGAAGGTTTTAAAGCCCTTTTTAACGGGGAAGACTTAACTGGTTGGGTCGGGGGCGATACGGCCGACTACCGAGCTTACTTGGCGTTACCTCCAGAAAAACGGGAGGCGCGTGATAAAGCTTGGACGGAGGACATGCGGAAGCATTGGAAAGTCGTCGATGGCGAACTCGTGAATGACGGCCACGGCAAGTATGCCACCACCGACAAGGAATACGGTGATATCGAGTTATTGTTAGAGTATAACATGGCCCCGTTGGGCGATTCGGGCGTTTACCTACGTAACGTTCCTCAAGTGCAAATCTGGGATCCTAATAATGAAAAAGAATTTAAGAATGGCGCTCAGAAAGGGAGCGGTGGGCTCTGGAATAATTCACCTGGCTCCCCAGGTAAGGACCCGCTGGTATTGGCGGATAACAAGCCCGGCGAGTGGAATACGCTGCGGGTCATCATGGTCGGTTCGCGCGTGACGGTTTGGTTGAACGGTAAGCTTACGGTCGACCATGCGATTTTAGAAAATTACTATAACCGGAAACTTTGCATTCCGGCGAAAGGCCCTTTGAACCTGCAAACGCACGGGGCGCCCATTCGCTGGCGCAATCTTTTCATTCGCGAGATTGGGGGCGAAGAAGCCAATCGCTACCTCGCCTCGAAGAACAAAGAAGGCTTCTATTCTATCTTTGATGGCAAAAGCTTCAACGACTGGCGCGGGGCGGTTGATCAGTATAAAATTGAAGACGGTGCCATCTATTGCATGCCCCACAAAGGCGGTAACCTTTACCATAAGGACGATTTAACGGACTTTGTGGCCCGCTTAGAGTTTAAGTTACCCCCGGGCGGAAATAACGGCCTTTGCATTCGTTACCCCGGCAAGGGCGACACCGCCTATGTGGGCATGTGTGAGTGCCAAGTGCTCGATGATAATTACGAGCTCAATACGCATAGCAAAATCGACCCTCGTCAGGCTCACGGTTCGGCTTACGGCATGGTGGCGGCCCAGCGCGGTTACCAACGTCCCTTGGGCCAATGGAATTTCGAAGAAGTCACCGTCAAAGGCTCGACCATCAAGTGTGAGCTCAACGGTTACCTCATCCTCGACGCCGATTTAAGTAAGGTCGACCTCGCCACCGTCATGGGCAAGGCGGCGCATCCTGGCAAGGATCGCACCAATGGGTTCTTCGGGTTTGCGGGCCACAACGACCCTGTCGGCTTCCGGGAGATTTACATCAAGCGCCTTGATGGCAAATAGGACCTTTGGTTCATAAAGGCGGACACAGGGAGGCTTAGCCTCCCTGTTCGTTTACCTCTCTGGTAACTTAACAAAGGAATTACTTCCCTGTCCCCATTTGTTCGCGATAAAGGACTTTAAAGGGGTTCTCTGCCGGTGGGACGGCGGTTTCGTTGCACATCATCGGTCGAACCTCTTGCCACCAAGTTTCAAAATACTCACTGAGGCTTTTAACGACTTCGGGATGTGTGTCGGCTACATCCTGTTGCTCGCCTGGATCTTGGGTTAAATCAAAGAGCATCCAATGATGGCTTTGGGTATTATTTCTGGGGTTGGCAACGAGGTGCCAGGTTGCGTTGCGTACGCTGCATTGGGTGTATTTAAACGTCTCCGGTGCTTGACCTTGGGGCCAGCGACCTACGTGAGTGACTAATTTTCGGTCAGGCCATGGAGCGACCTCTTGCCAAAGCAACGGTGCCATACTGCGGCCTTCGACCTGTTTTTGGACTTCGGGAGTTAACGGGATCCCAGTAAGTTCACAAATGGTCGGGAAAAAATCAATGTGTTCGGTAAGGGCATTCACGCTGTGCGGCTTAAAGTGTTGGGGCCAACGCCAAAAAGCCATGGCGCGGGTTCCGCCGAGGAATGCCGTACCTTTAGAACCCCGCATGCCAGCATTAAAAACCTTCTGACCATTAGAAGTGCCATTATCATTCATGAAAACGACGAGCGTGTCTTGGGCGATTCCAAGTTGCTCTAGGTGCTTGAGAAATTTACCGACGTTTTCATCGATATTATGAATCATGCCAAAAAAGTGGGCCACGTCACTGGAGGGTGTTTTATTGAGGTAAAGGGCCGCATCTTCGGGTCGAGCGATGTAAGGTGCGTGCGGTGCGTTGGTGGCTAAGTACAAATAAAACGGTTGATGGTTTTGGACTTGGGCATCCATCCACGTCGTGGCTTGGGTAAAGAAAACATCGGTGCAATAACCAGAGGTTTTTTCGAATTTTCGGTTATGAAGAATGACGGGGTTAAAATAAGAATTATTCGGAGCGTCCCCGCAGCTGCCGGGGTAAGACTGTCCAATGCCTCCAGCTCCATGAATGAACACCTCGTCAAATCCACGCTGATCGGGTTGATAAGGAGCTTCATCCCCCAAATGCCACTTGCCAAAAATGCCGGTGCGATAGCCCGCTTTTTTTAAGACCTGGGGGAGCGTGATAGCATCCAATGTCATCCGCTCTCGCTCGCTAATGGTATGCGTTACGCCATTCTTAAATTCATGCCGTCCGGTGATTAATGCACTCCGCGTGGGAGCACAGGTGGGGGAGACATGGAAATCTTCAAAATGAACGCTTTCTTGGCGCAGTTGATCGAGGTTGGGAGTTTTAAGTATGGGATTACCGTGGGCACTTAAATCGCCGTAGCCTTGGTCGTCGGTCAGGATAAAAACAATATTAGGATGTGTGCTTCCTGACATTGGGGTGGCGAGGGTTAAAAAACTGAAACAGAGCCATGCTAGGGGTCGCATCATTTATTCTTAATATTAAATTTTCACACTGACGAGGGCATTTGCTAGGCTGGACAGCCTGGGGAATTTAAGCCATAAAGGACGTGATGTGGCGTTGTTTACTGCTCTTAATTTTGCTGCTGGGAGTTGGCCAGAAGTCGTCACTTCACGGGCAGCCTAACGGCGCCGAACTTTACCGTCAGTATTGTGCCGCCTGTCACGGTCAGGAAGGCCGAGGCATCCCTCAGGCCTTCCCTCCCCTCGCGGGCAGTGATTTTATTCAACAACAGCGCGAGAAAGCCCTTCGGGCACCTTTAGAAGGTTTAAAAGAAAAAATCGTGGTCGCCGGTCAGACCTTTAATGGCTGGATGCCTCCCGTGACCTTACAGGATGAGGAAGTGGTCGCAGTTTTTAATTATGTTTTTAGCAGTTGGGGGAATCAAATCACCCCGACCACGCTCACCGAAATCACAGCACTGCGGGCCCAAACCAAGTACCCGTCCTTCGAAAAATTATTAGCTGCGATGGCTCCCGAGGTTTTGCCTCCCGCGCCTGCAGGCTGGCACTTCGTCGTCGGGGCTTCCTTAGACTTTCAACCCACCCGCCTGACGACACACCCTGATGGCAAGCATGTCCTCGTGCTCGCGGCGAATGGTGATATTTGGCAATGGGATACTACGACCCATGAGATTAAGTTACTCTGGCTGGGTAAGGAAATCATGAACCCCCAACTGGGCGATGCGACTTGCTTGGGCCTAGGGACCGATCGCGACGGACGTCTGTACATGGTGAGCAATCAAGGGAATAAAACTAAAACCCCGGTGGTGAATGAAGTGACGATTTGGCGGACCGAACCTTGGCACGGCGAACCTTCGTGGACTAAGCCGCAAGCCTGGCTCATGACCTCCTATAATTTTGGCGTCGGCCCTTATAATCATGGGGTTAATCATATTGCCCAAGGTCCGGATGGTCTGATGTACGTGAGTAGCGGCTCTCGCACGGATGGGGGCGAAACTGGTCAGTCCCCTAACTACGATAAGTCAGGCGAGAATCCTTTGACGGCTTGCCTGTGGCGTCTGAATCCGACGAAGGAATTTCCTAATATTGAAATTTTTGCTCAAGGTCTGCGCAATACGTACCACTTCATGTGGGATGAACAGCAGCGTTTGTTAGGGGTAGAAAATGGCACCGATGCGGATACGCCGGAAGAGTTGAATCTGATCGAACACGGGAGACATTATGGTTTCCCTTATGAGTTTGGTGATTGGACGACCAAGCCCTACCCTTACACCCCTGATGCGCCCAAGGACTTGAAATTCGTGCGTCCGTTCAAAAATCTTGGACCAGATGCTAATGACCGGGGTGGCCAAGCGACCTTCACCCCGCACTCCTCGCCTTCTGCGATTGTGCAATTAGGCAAAGATTGGCCTGCACCTTTGGGTGATAGTTTTCTCATTACGCGCTTCGGTAATTACCTCAAAGATCAAAGTGGTTTCGACCTTTTACAGGTCCATATCGATTTCGAACATCAAGCCATTCATACTCAAATCCTGGCCGCCCCCTTAGCCCGTCCCATCTCCATGATTACCCTGCCAGGTCATCGGATCTTAATTGCCGAATATTGTCGGGGTAATTCGTTAGCAGCAGGCACGAGCACTCCCGGCCGTCTCTTGATTTTAGAGCCGTTGCAGGCGAAATGAACGATAGCTTAGGTTGCCAGCGGCTAACTCGTTGTAAATTCGCGATCCTTCGACGCCGGCAAAATCGAGGGTAATCTTTTGCAGGTAACTGGGGAAGGCCCGTTGTACCATCGCGGTATAACGCGGCGTGTTGAGGCGCATGCCAGCGAGTACTTCAGGGTTAATCAGTTGCATACGTTCGAGTCGTAAGGCGGGCTCACTCGTTAAGTCTTGGAGCCAACCTTCAACTTCGTCTGCTGGACGTAAATCAGCATAATAAAAAGTACCCTGAGGTTTTAAGACCCGGGCAACTTCTTGGAGAAATTTGGGGAAATCAGGGTAGCAATGCGAGGCCTCGACATTGATTAGGAGGTCGAACGTTCGATCGGGAAACGGTAACGCGAGTGCATTACCGCGCTTAAATGTCAGCCCCTTAACGGCATGGCGGCCTTCACAGTATTGCACCGCTGCGGGATTGAGGTCTAAGCCCACATAACTGAGAGGTTGGTAGGTGCGTGTCAGATAAGAAGCTCCGCCACCGTGGCCTGAACTCACTTCGAGTACGCGAGCGCCCGTCCAGGGCCCTCCTGCGGTGACGTGGGCGTAGAGTTGCAGATTAGGGCGGTTTAATTCGTCCTCAGGCTGCAGAGCCAGGGGTGCGTGGGAAGACGTCGCAAAAGAATAATTTAGAAAATCGATTTTCTGGTCGCGAATGCGACGCGTGAAAAACGGGTACCACCAGGCCCAAAGACGTTGTCGCCAAGTGGGACTACGGAGGACGGCTTCGAGGAGGCCCATGTTAGGCAGGCCAGACTCCTTGGGCGACTAAGGCTTGGGTGGCGGCGGCCGACCAACCGCGATTAGCCACGGGGTTGGCGGGACTGGGGTGGGGAATTTTGGCGTAATGAATCAGCAGTCCTTCCAAAGCGAGGCGCGAACGCTCTTCCGCATACCCCCCTACTCCCACCACGGTGGTGACACCGAGGGCTTCGACCATCGTGCGCAACAATTGATCACAATGTTGCTGTAGGGGTTGTAACGTTTCGGCGGGTAATTCTTCCGGCACCACGTTGCGTCCCAGTTTAGTATTTTCTAAAAAAAGCAAGGGGCAGTAATTATGCACTAAGTGTTCGGCAAAAAACTTTTCGGGAGTTTGAAAGCGTTCTTGAAAGAAACCCCAGAGGCGGCGCCCGCTGACTTCAGAGCGATGGCAGGCGAAGCCGCGGACGGGTTTGCCGGGGTGCTCGCGGGGCGGTTGGCCGATAGGTTGGGCTAATTGCAGCCAATCGCGGACGGCAGCGACCTCGCCGAACGGGACGCCCGTTTGTGCCATCCCGAAGGGGCCAGGGTTCATGCCGAGAAACAGCACTCGCTTGGGGCCTGAAGCAGCATAGCGACGTAAGTAGGCTTCATGGGCACTCCAGGCGTAATCGAGGGGCTGATAAACGTAATCGGCGGGGCTGGGAAACTTCAGGGGGGCCAACGCTTGCCGTAACCTAATCGTGGCTTGAATGACGCGTTCGGTGGGCATGCCCTAGCCAAGGAGAAGTCGCTGGCGGGGTCGAGTCGGAACCATTTCCAGAAGATTTCCCCTTGCGCTTCTGGCCGAGGAATTAAAAGTTGCGACTTTAACACGTGAGCAAACCGCAGCCTTGGACAATTAAAGACGCCGACGATTACTACGGCTTCAAACGATGGGGAGGTAACAACTTCTCCGTAGATCCTCAGGGATGTCTCTGTGTGCACCCCAAAGGTGACCACCGGAAAATCCGGATTATGGATATCGTCAAGGAAGTCCAAGCCGCAGGCTTGAAACCTCCGCTCACGATTCGCGTGCAAGATTTATTGCGCCACCGCGTGACGCAAATCAACGAGGCCTTCCGCAAGGCCATCCAAGAAGAAGGTTACGATGGTCGTTACCGCGGCGTGTTTCCCATTAAGGTGAATCAACTGCGCGAAGTGGTGGAGGAAATCCTCGATGCGGGTGAGGAGTATGATTTTGGTTTAGAAGCGGGTTCGAAGCCCGAGCTCATCATTGCGATGGCGCTTTTGGAAAACCGTAAAGCCCTGCTGATTTGCAACGGTTATAAAGATGAAGAGTATATTGAGTTAGCTTTGATGGGACGACGCCTCGGCAAGCAAACCATCATTGTCGTCGAACAAGTTTCAGAAATTGATAACATCATTCGCATTGCGCGCAAGATGGGCGTGCAGCCCCACATCGGTCTGCGGGTCAAATTAACCACCGCCGGCGAAGGTAAGTGGGCCGACAGTACCGGTGAGAATGCCAAGTTCGGTTTAACGGCCGCCGAGATCGTACAGGTCACCGATAAATTAGCCCAAGCGAAGATGAAGCAAGCTCTCCGCTTAGTACACTTCCACATCGGCTCTCAGGTCCCCAACATCGGCACGATTAAGAAAGCCGTGATTGAGGCCACCCGTTTCTATTGTGAGTTAAAACGCATGGGCTTCCCCATGGGCATCCTCGATGTCGGCGGCGGTTTGGGTATCGATTATGACGGCAGCCGCTCGGCTTACGAATCCTCCATGAATTACAGCATGGAAGTTTACGCCCGGGACGTCGTCGCGAACATTAAGCAAATCTGTCAGGAAAGCCGCGTCGCCCTCCCCGATATCGTTTCGGAATCCGGTCGGGCCTTAGTCGCGCCGCACTCCATTTTAATCTTTGAAGCCGTGGATCGTATTACCCGCGACACGCCCCAGCACGAGCCCCTTAAGAAGGCGACCCACCCGATTCTTAAAGAATTAGATTCGATTCGAAAGAATAAGGGTAAGTTTGATCCGCTGGAGCGGTACCACGATGCCAAGGCCAAGCGGGAGGAAGCGCATGCGCGTTTTAGCCTCGGCAACTTGAAGCTCGAAGAACGGGCCCAAGCGGACCAACTCTTTTGGAATATCTGTCGCCAGATTCATAAAGACTTGGCGAACACACCGGACATTCCCGATGAACTGGCCCGTCTCGAATCCATGTTAGCCGAGCAGTACGTCTGTAATTTCTCTGTCTTCCAGTCGCTGCTCGATCACTGGGCGCTCGATCAACTCTTCCCCATCGCACCAATTCATCGTTTGAATGAGCGCCCCCAAGTCCAAGCTACCTTAGTCGATATCACGTGTGACTCGGATGGTAAGGTCGACGACTTTATTGATTTGGAAGACGTCCGTCGGACCCTCTCGGTCCATACTTTAAAAGAAGGCCAACCCTATTACATCGGTGCCTTCATGGTGGGGGCCTACCAAGATATCATGGGCGACTTACACAACCTCTTCGGTCGGGTGAATGAAGCCCACGTCTTTTTAGAAGACGATGAAGAGGACGGTTTCTATATCGAAGAGAGTATCCCCGGTTATTCCGTCGAACGCATCTTGGGCATGATTCAGTATAATGCTGAAGACCTGTGCCGCATGATGAAACGCCAAGTCGATAAAGCCACGAAGGCCGACTCTGTGCGTCCTCGCGAAGGCGTGGCGATGGTGGATTTATACGAGCGCCTGATTGCGGGTCGCACGTACCTGATTCCCAATCACGAGCAGAAGGCCAAAGCCAAGGCCAAGAAACCTAAAGGCTCAGGCTAAAATAATTTTTAAAAGTTTCAGTTCACTGAGCGTGAGCGGTGGGGCCTCACGAAGATTCTCATACGAGTCTACCTCGGCAAACCACGCCCAGTGATCGCCGCAGTCCAGTCGTTCGCGGAATCGCAAATGCACTACCGCAATGGCGCCCTTAATGCGAAAGAGCCCATCACTCACAAATTCGACCTCTTGTTTGAGCTGGGCAATTTTATCTATATTAAAACCCGTCTTCTTGCCGAGTAGCTTAACGTGCTTGGCTTGATCTTCAGCCAAGTAATTCAACAACCCCACTGGGTGGGCTTCTAAGTTGGCAAGCGTTTTGGTGTCTTTGTAAACCCCGATGATAAAACCCTTGGGCTTCATCGAAATGGGGGTGACGTAACTACAAATATTCAGGTTACCTTTCCCTTGGTGCGAGGTGGCCAAACTGTAAACCGGGCTATCAACGCGGTTCCAGGGTTTAATACGGATGCCTGACATAGTGCTAATATTGACCATCGATTTTTTTAATTGTTCCGTTTTAGAGCCATAAAATCAGGCCTTTGCTCTTAATTATTTTTTTATGAAGCAGCAGCGTGAAAGCGAAATTTGTTCCCGATTTTTTTAAATATTTACCCTGCAACTTAAGCCCCCTAAGGCTGTGACATGGAGATTGTCGCCCTGCATGGCTTTACGGGGTCCGCCTTGGACTGGGAGCCCTTACAACAGGCGTACGGGCAAAAGCTCCACACCACAGACTTTCCTGGGCACGGCACGCGCCAAGGCTTGCGAGAGCCCGCAGCTTATACCCTGCCAGCGCATCTAGACTTAATCAGTCAAGCGGCCGAAGGCCTCGGAGCTTTTACCCTCGTGGGTTATTCCATGGGAGGTCGTTTGGCTTTACATTGGGCCCTGCAAAACCCTGAGCGCGTGGCTCGCTTGGTACTGGTGAGTGCAAGCCCTGGATTGGAGTCACCGCAAGAACGACAAAACCGGGTATGGGGTGATCAGGCTTTGGCGGAGTTCATTCATTCCAAAGGATTAGAGGCCTTTTATAAGTATTGGTATAACCAGCCCTATTTCAGTTCGCTGCAGCAATTGCCACCCGAGCCCTACAACGCCCTGATGGCACGGCGACAAGCCAATGACCCTGTCGGCCTAGCCCTCAGCCTCAAGCATGTCGGCACCGGCTCCCTGCCTTCGCTTTGGGATCGTTTAGGAGAACTCAAAGGCCGGGTCGATTTAGTCACCGGAGAGTGCGATCCCAAGTTTACGACCATCGCCCATCGCATGGGTAAAAGACTTCCCCGGGCACGTTTAAGTGTGGTCGAGGGTGCGGGGCATGCTGTGCATCTTGAAAAACCAGAGGATTTAGCCCAGTTGTTGCGAAACTAGCCCGGAAGCGGACTAAAACAGCCGAGGCTTGACAGTGAGCAAAATTTCATTGAACATCCGTTCACTATGCAAGGTCTCACTAAAAAACAGCAAGCCATCCTCGATTACATGAAGGGCTTTGTGGCCCAGCACTCGTATTGGCCCAGTATTCGCGATATTCAGGGCAAGTTCCACTTCGCCAGTACCAATGCCGTTTTTGGCCATTTGCAGGCTCTAGAGCGCAAGGGAGTGCTCCAACGCATCCCAGGAGCCGCCCGAGCCTATAAAATCGCCCCTGAGGCCACGGTGGACACCTCTGAGACGGTCATTCGCTACGAAGGTCCTAGCGAAGAAGCCGAGAACCTCGAATCCTTGCCCTTGATGGGGTCGATTGCCGCAGGTTTCCCCGATTACACGGAATCAACGGGTGCCGTGGCCAGCATGCAGGCAGCCATCCCAGCCGGCAGCCGTCGCCGCCCTCCTCAATCCTTTGCCCTTCGCGTTCGCGGCGACTCTATGATCGATGCAGACATTCATGATGGCGACACCGTCGTCATCGAGCCAGGGGTGGCTAAGCACGGCGATATTGTGGCAGCTCTCATCGATGGTGAGACGACCTTGAAGCGCCTCATCAAGCAAGGGAACAAGACTTACCTGAAAGCGGAAAACCAAAATTACCCTGAACTCTACCCCGTTACGGAGTTAGTGATTCAGGGAATTGCGAAATCTGTTTTGAAACAGATTTAAAGTCCCCACTCGCGCAGGACTTGGTCAATCGCTGCACCGATGATTTCATAACCCTTTTCAGTGGGGTGAAGGAAATCGGACATCATTGCCTTGGTGATACGACCATCGGGGTTGACCAACTTATCGGAGAGGTCGAGGAAACGATCGGCAAATTTGCTGGAGCGACTGGCGAGGATGGCGTTGGTGTCGATGGCCTTGGCACGATACGCATCAGGGCGTTCCGAACGAGGTAAGATCCCTAAGAGAAGAATTTTAGCACCCGGAGCTTGATTGCGAATCTCTTGGCACACGGCTTGAACGCTCTCTGCGGTTTCCGCTACCGAGTTAGAGCTGAAGTTATTCGTGCCAATCAGGACAATAAAGGCTTTGGGTTTGAGGCCTTTGATTTCACCGTGGCGGAGGCGCCAGAGGACGTTTTCGGTGCGATCCCAACCAAACCCTAAGTTTAAAGTTTTACGAGGGGCGAAGTATTTCTCCCATGACACGGGGCCGGCCACGCGTTGGGCTTTGGGTTCACCACCCCAGAAGTGTGTGATCGAGTCACCCACGAAAACGACTTGGGCCGAGGCGGGGTTTGTCTTGACGATTTCAAGGACGTCTTGGTGACGCTTAACCCAATCGTAGGTGCGCCAATCGCGGTTTTGGGTTACGGGCAGTTCTGCAGAATTAATGAGATCAGAACTCGCACCGTTAATGGTGCGGGTGATGACTTGCCCTACGCGCTTATTGTCGTCAAAGACCGCCGCTTTCACCACGCCACCTTGGGGGAGCTCAATCGGGGCAAGGTATACGCCAGAAGCGAAGTCAGGGTCGCGACCATCTAAAGTGTAGCGAATGACTTCATTAGGCTTCTCAGGAGAGAGCGTGACGGTCTTCTTCGCTGGGTTTAGATCAACATCGATGGCCTGCAACGGATGCACTGCCAAAGAAAGCAGCAGGAGCACAGCGGGGAGAGCAACTTTGGGCATAAAAAATGGGTAAAGAAACCCTTGTAGGAACGCAAGGAGGATAAGTCTCGGGGCGTCGTATCAGGGGTCAGACCGACGTTGGAGCACTAAAATAATATCCGAATGAGCGTGGTCGAGCTTACGAGGGTGCTTAAAGTCATACCGAAAGTCGTAGCATTTCACTAAATGGAAGGCTGGGACTTTTTTAATAAGTTGGCGTAGTTCCAGAGCCGAGTAGGTGCGAAACTTCCAAAAGGTATCGGAAATTTCTTTTCGCTGACCTTGAGTGATGTGCATCCGCGTTTGCATGCGTTCGGTGCGGGTGGAGCGTTGGGCGGGATGCGACCAGGTTTCACTCACAACGCGAAGGTCGCCTTGGCGCCCAACCCAGCGTTCATGATCGGGTGGGTTGTTGCGATAATCCGTAAGGTGAATGCCAAGCAAAAGAATGCCATCGGGGCGGACCACCTCGGCTGCCCGACGCAAAAAAGAAACCGCCCCGCGCTCGGTTAAAATATATTTAAAGGTGCTGACTAAGCAGTGCACCAAGTCGTAGCTGGCCCGCTCGGGGGCCGTAAAATGCTCCAAGCGGCTGGCCCAAACTTTCCCCTTCAGCTTTTGTTTGCGAAGTCGTTGGCGCGCGAACTTTAACATTCGCGGATTAATATCAAAACCATCGACCTGATGCCCGGCGCGCGCCAGCGATTCTAAAAGACGACCTGAGCCACACGCAGGTTCCAGAATGCGGTAGGGCGCAGTTAATTGAGGCGCAAACGTCCGCAGCGTTTTTAAAATAAATTTCGTTTCGCGGTAAGTGTAGTCAGCATACACCATGTCGTAATACAACGGAGTATCGTACCACGATTTCGTCGTGGCGGCGGTACGCTGACGGGTCATGCTTACTGGTAAAGCTCGCCGCCCTTTTCGCGAAACTCGCGTGACTTATCTGCCATGCCTTGTTCTAAGGCAGCCTGAGCAGAGATCCCCTCTTGCTCGGCATACTGGCGGATATCATCCGAGATTTTCATCGAGCAGAAATTTGGACCACACATCGAGCAGAAGTGAGCTGTTTTCGCGGCCTCTTGAGGCAACGTTTCATCGTGGTATTCTTGAGCCTTCTCTGGGTCGAGCGAGAGGGCAAACTGATCAGACCAGCGGAATTCGAAGCGGGCTTTCGACAAGGCATTGTCACGCACTTGAGCGGCAGGATGGCCCTTGGCTAAGTCGGCGGCATGAGCAGCGATTTTATACGCAATGACCCCTTCGCGCACATCATTCTTATTCGGCAGGCCAAGGTGTTCTTTGGGCGTGACGTAACAAAGCATCGCCGTGCCGTACCAGCCAATCATCGCGGCTCCGATGGCGGACGTGATGTGGTCATAGCCAGGAGCGATATCAGTCGTGAGCGGCCCGAGCGTGTAGAACGGTGCTTCGTGACACCACTCGAGTTGCTTCTCCATGTTTTCCTTAATCATCTGCATGGGCACGTGACCGGGACCTTCGTTCATGACTTGAACACCTTTCGCCCAAGCGCGCTCAGTGAGTTCACCTTGAGTTTTTAATTCGGCAAATTGAGCCTCATCGTTTGCATCCGCAATCGAGCCAGGGCGGAGGCCATCACCAATGGAGAAACTAACATCGTAAGCGGCCATGATGTCACAGATTTCATCCCAATGCGTGTAGAGAAAATTCTCTTGGTGATGGGCCAGGCACCACTTGGCTAAAATCGAACCTCCGCGCGAAACAATCCCCGTGACGCGGCGCGCCGTCAGTGGAATGTAAGCTAAACGTACGCCCGCATGGATGGTGAAATAATCCACCCCTTGCTCGGCTTGCTCAATCAACGTATCACGGAAAATTTCCCAAGTGAGGTCTTCGGCACGACCATTCACTTTTTCTAAAGCTTGGTAGATGGGCACGGTACCAACGGGGACCGGGCAATTACGTAAAATCCATTCACGCGTTTGGTGAATATTTTTACCGGTCGATAAATCCATTAACGTGTCCCCTCCCCACTTGATCGACCAGCGCATCTTTTCGACTTCTTCTTCAATCGAAGAGGCAACAGCGGAGTTGCCGATATTTGTATTAATCTTCACCAAGAAATTTCGGCCGATAATCATCGGCTCTAATTCAGGGTGATTGATGTTGGCAGGAATGATGGCCCGACCGCGGGCGACTTCCGAGCGCACGAATTCGGGTGTGATTTCTTTGGGAATGGCCGCTCCAAAGGATTGTCCCGGGTGCTGGAAACCCAAGGCGTGGCGCGGGGCGTTGGCTTGCTGGGCTTGGAGGCGAAGGTTTTCACGGATGGCAATATATTCCATCTCGGGCGTGATAATCCCTTGGCGCGCGTAGGTTAATTGCGTGGGACGTTGTCCAGGTTTAGCTTTGTAAACTTGTCGGGAGCCGCGATCGAATTGCACTAACCGATTGCGCGAGGTGGCACGCTGAGCGGCTTCGGCATGTTTCCAGGAAAGATAGCCATCATCGCCGGGCTGCAGGGCACGACCTGAGACCGCTTCGACATCTCCACGTTCGACAATCCAACTTTGCCGAATAGCGGGAAGGCCTTTTTCCACGTCGCCGTGGAAGGCGGGATCGCCCCACGGACCGGAAGTATCGTACACGCGAATGGCTTCATTCGGCGACGTTTTGCCGTTGGGCAATTTGGTGTCGTTTAATTTGATTTCGCGCATCGGGACTTGGATGTCGGGACGCGAGCCCGTCACATAAACCCGCTGTGACTGGGGGAAGGTGGAAGGTTTATTGTCGGAGACCATGGTGAATAAAGGCGTACTAATCAGAGGTCCCCAGTAAGACAACTACCAGACGAAATGGGTGCGAAACGATCATCCACTTCCTACGGCGCGGGTCGCGCATCAGGTACGAGGGTTCGAGGCCTAGCCTCATCTCAGCCCATCAAGGGCTCCCCTGGGAACAATGAAAAGGAACGGTTTGATGAAGACAGGCTGATGGGCGTAGGCAAGAAGGGAGATGAGGTAGCTTTAGAATTCTCAAGCTGGGCGAAGCGGCTATCTTGTGGGGATGAAGATGCCTGCCCTGCCCGTTTTATTGGAGATTGTTGCTTATTCTTATGCTTCCGCCCTGGAAGCTCAACTCGGTGGGGCGCATCGTATCGAACTCTGTGAGAATTGTGCCGAAGGCGGGACGACCCCGAGCTTAGGGACGATGGAGGCTACCCGAGCCCTACCCGGCGTTAAGTTACATGTGATGATTCGTCCCCGCGGAGGCGATTTTCACTACACCGCTGCCGAATTTAAAATCATGTTGCGCGACATTGCCCTAGCACGACAAGCCGGTGCCGATGGGGTTGTCTTTGGCGTCCTGTCGCCAGATGGCACGGTTGATCAACCTCGGGTAAGGGCGTTGGTGGAAGCGGCACAGGGCCTGTCGACCACTTTCCATCGAGCCTTCGATTGGGCACGCGAACCGAGCGATGCTTTAGAAGCCATTATTCAAGCAGGCTGTCAGCGGGTTTTAACGTCAGGCCAAGCGAGCCACGCCTTGGCGGGGGCACCTTTGATTGCAAAATTAGTCCAGCAAGCGGGTGACCGTTGTCAGATCATGGCAGGCGGAGGCGTAGGTCCGCACAACGCTCTAGCAATCATCGAGCAAACCGGCGTTAGAGAATTGCATGCTTCCTTGCGGGGCGTCCAGGCGACGACGATGCAAGTTCGCCCGGCGGCCGTCGCCCTCGGCGCCAGCCCAAACTGGGAGAGCGATGCCATCCCGGTGGCGAATCGAGCCCAAGTGGCGGCCATGATTCAGTTATTAAAATAAAACAAGGGACCTAACCTCGTTAAGTCCCCTGCTCTATTTAAGTTATAAAAACTTTAGCGATTGGTCGAAAGTTGGCCGCGTAAATAATCGACCGTACGGCGTACGTTGGCGTCGACTTCCATTTGATTCGTCACGGTCTTACGAGCGTGAATCACCGTACCATGGTCGCGACCACCGAACGCTTCGCCGATCGAAACTAAGGACATGCTCGTCAATTGCGTGGCCAGGTACATGGCGACCTGACGGGGGAAGGCGATGTTTTGCATGCGGCGCTTCGAGGTCATGTCAGACATCTGAATCCGATAGTGTTCAGCAACTTTACGTTGAATGACTTCAACCGTGAGGGTGTGGCTGGCTTCTTCGACTAAAATGTCGTGTAAAAGCTTTTCAACTTGAGGCAAGTCGAGGGGCTTACGCGTCATGCCGGAAAGGCCGACAATACGGGTGACGGCACCTTCAAGGTTACGGACGTTACGAGCGATGCGGGAAGCAATGAACTCAGCGATTTCGGGCTGTAATTCCATGCCGCGGGCTTGTGCCTTCTTGCGCAGGATAGCAATGCGGGTTTCCAGGCTCGGGGCTTGGATGGAAGCGACCATGCCCCATTGGAAACGAGATACCAAGCGATCTTGAAGTTTCGCAATTTCCGAAGCTGGACGATCGCTGGTGAGCACCACTTGTTTGTGGTTGTTCAGCAGTTCGTTAAAGGTGTGAAAGAATTCGTCTTGGGTCGATTCCTTGCCGGCGAGGAATTGAATATCGTCGATGAGCAACAAGTCTAACTCACGATACTTCCTGCGGAAAGGTGCCACGCTGCCCGATTGGAGCGAGCTGATGAAATCGTTCACAAACGTTTCGGAAGAAATATAAGCGATGCGGGCGCGGGGATTGGAGGCGTAGAGCGAATGAGCAATCGCGTGCATCAAGTGGGTTTTACCTAAACCCGTGGGGCCATGAATGAATAAGGGGTTGTAGACATGACCGGGGTCTTTCGCCACGGCGATGGAGGCGCCGTGAGCCATTTCATTTTCGGGACCAACGATAAAGTTCTCGAAGGTGTTGGTGGCCTTGATGGCAGGAGGCGTGGCTGCTGCGGAGGCACGACTGGCACGGGTGGTCCGGGTCGACTCCACCACGGCTGTTGCCTCACGGACATCGGATTGTTTCGGAGCCTTAATCTCAAAATTCATGTTCCGACCAGCCGCTAAGGTTAACTGACGACGAATCGAGTCAGAGAAATTGCTGGATACCCAGGCTTCGGCCAAAACGGTAGGCGCTTCGAGCAGGAGAGTTTGGTCGTCCGAGTAACCGATGGCTTGAAGGGTCGAGATCCAAGAATCGAAGTCAGAAGTGGAGAAAACGTTACGAAGTTCGTTTTTGGTAGTCTCCCAAAGGGAAAGGTGGCTTACGGGGCTGGCCATAAAAAGTGGGATGGTTTAGAAAGGTTGTTCACAGGCTTATGGAAAGCCCGAAAGTGAAATATTTTCTTCAGGTAAGATTAAGGTTGAAAGTTAGGACCGGATGGCGCCGTTAACTTGAACGTTTAAGCTTAAATTCAGAAAATTGTAAGTCATTGATTGAGAGTGGATTGAAATTGTGGAGAGTGTGTTACGATTGAGAACCTGTATAAAACGGGTTTAGACATCGATCACCGGGGTTAAATCGAGCTCTTTGATGAAGCGGTATTGCCCACCGACAAATTGAATCCTTCCACAGGATATTCACAATAGGCTGCGGATAAGAAATTAAAGTTTCTGTTGCATCTCCGTAACAGAGAAAAAATCCCTAATAAAAACAGGATAAAATTAAACCGCGTGCTCAGCCAAATGATGGTCACGGAGCCGTCGCAAATCTGTCAACGTGAAGCAATGTTGGAACTGATCGCGCAGCCGACGAGAACCAGGCAGCCCCTGCGTCAAGGGATGTAGGCGGTCGAGCATCCAGCGCACATCCCGATCGCCTAATCGGCTCTTATAAACCTCAAGGGTTAACTCTGCCAGCCGTAGCAGGGTATCCCATCGTTCTTGGAGCGAAACCGTGGCCGCACTGGAGGGGGCACCGGCGAGGGTGGCTTTTAATTCTTTAAAAATCCAGGGGTTCTTGAGGGCTGCCCGACCAATCATGAGCCCCGAGACGCCGGAAGTGTTCAAACGCTCCAAGGCCGAAGGCCCGTCACGGACATCCCCATTGCCAATCACGGGAATATCGACCGCCGCGGCAACCTTGGCAATCCAGCCCCAATGGGCCTCTCCACTATACCCCTGTTCCTTGGTGCGTCCGTGCACGGCTAAAGCTTCGACTCCCAGTTCTTCTAGCCGGCCAGCGACTTCGACGGCTACAATCGTGGCGTGATCCCAGCCAAGGCGCATCTTGGCGGTTAAAGGCACGTCCGGCATCGCATCTTTGACGGCTTTCACCAAGTCATACAACAACGGGGTACAGCGCAATAAGCCTGACCCTGCGTTCTGTTCGATGACCTTGTGGGCGGGACAACCAAAATTAAGGTCTAAGAAATCGGGACGGACTCGGTCGCAAATCAATCGAGCAGCCCGCGCCATGGATGCGGGCGTGGCCCCGAAGATTTGAACGCCCATGGGGCGTTGCGACTCGGTAAAATCTACCATCTCCCAAGCCTTTACATTATCGCGAATCAGTGCCTCGGATTGCACAAACTCCGTTACCATCACGTCGGCCCCCTGCTCTTTGCAAATTTGTCGAAAGGCTTGGTCAGTATGCCGGGCCATAGGTGCCAAATAAAGCGGCACAGTCTGGGATTTAAACCAAGGCAATCGAGGGGCGTGGACCATGCGCTTATTCCTTCGCAGGCTTCCGCAGGTTGGCTTTCAGTTGGCGCAACTGGGCCAAACGTTCGGCCAAAGCCGCTTCTGCTCCATGAGGTAATGGATGATAAAGTTCCAGAGGCTTACTCAGGTAATCCTGACCACTAATACCCTGAGGGTAATTATGGCTATACAGGTAACTCTTCCCCTGCCCTAGACGCTTGGCCAAAACGGTGTGCGAGTCTTTCAGGTGGAGGGGCACTTCTTGCCGCGGAGCTTTTTGCAGGGCTTCTTTCGCCGCACTGATCGCCAAGGTCGTACTATTACTTTTGGGCGAGAGGGCTAAAAACAAAGTCGCATGCGCTAAAGCGTATTCGCACTCTGGTAAACCCACGAACTCACAGGCTTGAAACGCGGCGGTGGCTAGCCCGAGGGCTCGAGAATCTGCCAAGCCGATGTCTTCCGAGGCACAAATGACAAGTCGACGGGCAATGAAACGAGGATCTTCGCCGCCTTCTAACATCACAAAGAGCCAATAGAGCGCGGCGTCGGGATCACTCCCGCGAATGGATTTAATGAAAGCGGAAGCGGTATCATAATGGTCATCGCCTCCATCATCATAGCGCAGCCGACGTTCACGAGCAAAGGAGCCCACGGCTTCAGGGGTCACTTGTCCCAGTGCGGGTGCAGATAAGACTAACGTTTCGAGGCAATTCAGGGCCCGACGTAAGTCCCCAGAACTCATCTCGGCAACTTGCAGTAAAACTTGTGCTGAAGCTCCGATACCGAGAGCTCCCAGACCCACCGTTTTATCCGTCAAGGCACGCTGCAGAAACCCAGCAATCTCTTGCGTAGATAATGGATCCAACCGGAACAGATGACTCCGACTCAACAAGGCGGGCGTCACATAAATTCCTGGATTGTGCGTGGTGCAGCCGATGAGTCGCACCACCCCAGATTCAATATCGGGTAACAGTAAGTCTTGTTGGGCTTTATTAAAGCGATGAATTTCATCGATGATGAGCAACGTTTTGTCCTGCGGATGATGACGTGCCCGATGGAGAATTTCGCGGAGTTCAGGCGTGCCCGAGAGTACCGCATTAACCCGCACGACTTTGGACTGCGTTTCTTGTGCGATGACTTCGGCCAAGGTGGTTTTGCCACATCCGGGAGGGCCATAAAAAATCAGCGAGCCAAACTGGTCGCTCTGGATCAAACGAGGCAGCAAGGCTTGCGGGCCTAATAAACTCGCATGACCCACAACTTCGGCGAGTCGCTGCGGTCGCATGCGAGCCGCCAAGGGCTTTTTGAGCGGTGAGAGTGTAGACTCCCCTTCTCCACTTAAGCCAGGAAGTGCATGCTCCGGTTCCTGGTGCCAGTCAGCCACGATTAAAATTCCGTCACGTGACAGGTGGGACCACCGTTCTTTTCAAAGTAGCGTTGGTGGTATTCTTCAGCCTTCCAAAACGGTTTAGCCTCTTCAATTTGCGTGGCGATAGGCTCAGCGTATTTTTTCGAAGCCTGCAAAGAGGCTTTTAGTTCTTCAGCGACCTTACGTTGTTCAGGAGAATGGACGAAAATGACCGAGCGGTATTGGGTGCCGTAATCTGGACCTTGGCGATTTACCTGCGTGGGGTTGTGCATTCTGAAGAAGAAGTCTACTAACTGACGGTAGGAAACTTTGCTGGGGTCAAAAGTTACTTGGACCACTTCGGCGTGGCCGGTCTTGTCCGTGCAGACTTGGCGATAAGAGGGGTGATCCACGTCGCCTCCCGCGAAGCCGCAAGCGGCATCAATCACGCCAGGTACCCGACGGAAATTATATTCGACGCCCCAGAAGCAACCAGCGCCGAACGTAGCTTTTTCAATTTTAGGAGTAGGCATAGGAGCAGGAGAAGTGGCGGTATTGGCAGCAGGTGTTTCGGCAGCGGGAAGCGAAGCTAGCGCCAAAAGGGACAAGAATAAGGTACGCAAAGCGGAGGTCGCTGTAGTCATAACATCGTTACCTTAAGAGTTTTCTTTAAGGAATCAAGGGGGATGGCTTAAGACACGATTTGACGCAACTGGTCCGCTAACACCTCGGGAGGCTGCGGGGCGGTCACTAAACCGCGTTCTGGGGCCAAGTAGAAGGTATCTAGGGCAAAGCCTTGCTCCGTCGCCACGTTGGCAAAGGTAATGGTATAGCCCGCCTCCCGAATCACCCGGCCTACGTGGAAAAGGAGGCCTAGACGGTCATTGCATTGTAATTCCACGACCGTGCGGTGCAGGTCAGCTTCGTAGTAGACTTCTACCTTGGAAGCTAAGGGGACATACGGACGACGGCGTGGCCAAGTTTGGGAAGCTTTCTTCTCCTCGGCACTGACTTCCTCCGCCAAGTCCGACCCTTCGAGTAAAGATTTCGCGAGATAATCCGTAAACTTAGCTTTACTGTCTTTTTCTTTGCCAATGGGTAAGGCGACTTTGAAGAAGTCGATGGCGACGTCGTCCTCACGCGAAAACGCCCGACAAGAAATAATATTAATCCCGGCCACGGCAAAGGCACCCGCCATGCGACTAAACAACCCCGGACGATCCCAGGTGACTACGGTCACCAAGGACTGCACCGAACCTAGGTCATCATGCCAATCAACAATCGGGCGAAGGGAGTTTTCGCCATCATCCGAAAAGACGGAGGTGATGAGTTGGTGAATCAGTTCGAGGTGATAGGCGGCGTCTTCCGCCGAGGCGTGCGAGAAATAGCCTCGGGGCATTAAACTGAAATGGGCTTCCACTTCATCCTGCGGTAAGCGGTCTCCTAGAATTTTGTTCGTGGCTTCGTGGAGTTTATCGGCCGCGGTATGATGATCCGCTTCTGCTTCACCCGCCAATTTAGCCAGCGTGCGACGGTAAAGAAGCCAATGTTGGCCATCTTTAAAGTCCGTCCATAAATCCGGCGAAGTCGCACGGGCATCGCACCGCGTGTGTACATGCAAGGCGTGGAGGACCTGCTCGTCGCCGACGAGTTGGGCAAAACGTTCGATATTGGCAGGGTCGTCGATGTCGTGACGTTGCCAATAGAGTCCCATGATTAAGTGGTTTCGAATCACCCCACTGGCAATGGCACGCTCCCGGTGGTCGAACCCTAAACGTTCGAGGACGGCATCCGCAATCGGAACACCTCGTTCCGCATGGCCTTCAATCCCACCCGACTTGGCGATATCGTGTAAAAATAAAATCGCGTAGAGTAACGAAGGAGCTTCGCTGCTAATCACGACATCGCGGTAACGCTGGTCAATCGGTGTAGCTCCGGCGTAAATTTGGTCTAACTCATAAAGGCAACGCAAAGTGTGCACATCCGCGGTCCAACGGTGGTAAAACTCGAATTGCACCAAGCAGTGCAACCCTGCGAATTCGGGGATGATGCGGTAGAGCAGGTCGTGTTCCCGCAGTCCATGAATCGCTTGATAGACCTTGCCCCCTTCGGTCAGCAAGGCACGCATCGCACTGCGACAGTCCTCGGTTTGGGCAATTTCCGAGGTCAGCAAATGTGCCCGTTCGCGTACTAAGAGTGAGAGCGCCCGGTCAGGTTGGGCTTCGTGGAGTTGGCAGAGGCGGAAAAGCCGAATTAAGCGCCCCGGGTCTTCTTCAAAAATAAAACGGTGAGTGGCCGAAACAATACCGCCCGCGACCACACGGAAACCATCTACCAGAATGGGATCGCCCCACCCTTTCGGCTCGGGCTCACCCATGACTCCACCTTCCACAATTTCGACGCAACGGCGAACGTGATCGGCGGCATCAAAATACTCCCGCATCAATCCACCAATACGCTCGGTCAGCGAACCGGTGTAGCCCAAGGCTTCGGAAATCGTATCTTGGCGTTCCAGCGAAAGTTGTTCAGTGGGGCGCGTGACTTGAAAGTGTAATTCACATCGCAGGCGCAAAAGACACTGCCGGGCTTGCACGAACTTTTGAAAATCATTCGTAGGCAAAAAGCCTGAACTGCCGAGGGCTTCGACGCCAACCCCGCCACGGGCAATGCGGGCCAGCCAAATACAGCCCTGAACATCCCGTAAAGCACCCACGCCATTTTTTAAGTCGGGTTCTTGAAGGTAAGCACTACCTCCGGCTTTTTCCCGCCGCTTGCGTTGCGACTCGACAATGGTTTTAGCCAGTGGTTTCCAGGCATCCCCGCGCAACATCTGCGTGAGTTTCGCTTGGAGTTGTTCGAGTAAATGCGGGTCCCCAGCTAATAAACGATTTTCTAATAAAGCCACGCGAAGGTGGAGGTCATCTTGGGCAAAATTAACCGACTCGTTTACCGTACGTACTGATTGCCCTACCTTGAGCCCAATGTCCCACAAGGGGTATAAAATCGATTCGGTCGTGGCCTTGGTCGCTTGGGTGTGCTTGGGGACTAGAACCAAGAGGTCGATATCACTCAGCGGGCAAAGTTCGGCTCGTCCGTAGCCACCGGTAGCAACCAAGGTTAGTGCCTTAGCCCCAGGTCCTGCCCGGAGGTAAAGAGCATCCATTAAAATATCGATGGCGTCCGAACGGAGTTTGACGACTTCGGTGCTAGGGGCGCCAGCCCGATGAGCGGCGAGTTGAATTTGCCGAGCCTCTTCGAGGAACAGTTTAGCCCGTGGTATGATTTCACCCTGCAAAGCGGCCTCCCCGGCGAGTGCGTGCTGGAGGGCGGCACGGCGTAATTTATCAGTAGATGAGGCGAATTCAGGCGACATAGGACCTAGGCATGACCGTTAGCAGTAACCGTGCCTGCTTCAAGGTCATTGCTTAATTCTAAAGAATGCATCATGAAACCTTATGGACACGTGGATTGTTGATGCTTGGGCACACCTGCATACCGCCGACGGGCTGCGCCAGACGATTCAGACTGGTGGCCTAGGGTTGATGGCTTTCATGATTTTCGCCGAAACGGGCTTACTGGCGGGCTTCTTCTTGCCTGGTGATTCCTTGCTCGTGACTGCAGGTGTACTCACCGTCGCAAATGGCGATCGCCCCGCTTATTTTGAAGCTTGGCCGACGACCTTAGTCCTTATCTTGGCTGCGATTATCGGAAACCAAACTGGTCATTGGCTCGGTCGTAAGTTTGGTAGTCGGGTTGAGCATCGTCCGGACGGTTTCTTGTATAAACGTCGCTACTTAGTCGCGGCCCGAAATTACTTTCAGTCCAAAGGTGGGGTGGCACTACTCTTAGCCCGCTTTGCTCCCATTTTACGGACCTTCGTGCCTTTTGTTGCGGGCATGGGTAATATGCCATCAAAGGCATTCTTCTTCTGGAATGTACTGGGTGCAGTCTTATGGATTAGCAGCCTGATTGGTATTGGGCATGTAATCGGCGGCACGAGTTTAGCCGATAGCCTCCACAAGGTGATTATTATCGTGGTAGCGGTCTCCTTTATCCCCGTGATTTGGCAAGCTGCCCGGACTTATTTTACTGCTGGCACGGAATCCAAAACTTAAACGTGGTGCCGCTACTACTGGTAGCTTCAACGCTGATATCGCCCCGGTGATCGCGTAGAATGCGTTTCACAATGGCGAGACCAAGTCCGGTGCCATCTTCGCGGCTCGTGAAGAACGAATCGAAAATTTTGGGCAGGATGGCTTGAGGAATACCCGGGCCCGTATCGGCAATCCGCACCGCAACGACTTTCCCGGTTTGTCCGTCTTCGACATTTACTTTAATATTCAATTGTCCGCCCGTACCCATCGCCTGCACTGCGTTGAGCATTAGGTTAAGAAAGACTTGTTGAATTTGCCCTGGGTTGCCTTCGACATTCGGCAATTCCGTGGGAGCGTCAAAAGTGACTTTGACGCCAAGCTGCTGGAGTTTCAGGCGGAGGAGTAAAATCGAATTCTCTGCAGATTGAATTAAGTTTATCGATTTAAACGCACCGGATTGGGCTTTGCTCATCCCCAAAACCCGCGAGACAACCCCTTCCATGTGTGCAATCTTTTCGCGCATCACTCCAATGTCTTCCAGTCGAGGGTCCGAGGGCTCAATCCCTTGTGCCAAGGTGTCCGAAAGCAGCTTCATCACCGTGAGCGGATTACGAATCTCATGGGCGACTTCGGCAGAAAGTAAACCGAGGGCCGTGAGTCGTTCGCTACGACGTAGCCCTTCTTCGACCTTAAATACTTTGTTATAAAGTCGGGAGTTTTGAATCGAGGACGCCCCGAAAGAAGACAACGCCGTGACGAGGTGCTTGTCGTCATCGGAGAATCGATACGCTCCCATGGCGACGCAAAGCAACACGCCAAAGGTTTCGTCTTCGTAGCGCACGGGTACCGCGAGCAAAGAAGAGATGGCCACTGGCTCTTTCAAAACCGAGAAGAGGTTTTCTTCCGTTTTACCCGCCAAAGGGATTACGAGCGGACGATGGCGTGAAACCACCGTACCCAAGGCGGTTTCTTGAATGTGAATCTTGGGAATCAACTGACTGCCCGCCAAATCACCATCGATTTGTTGCAGGGCGAGTTCATGGCCGGTTAACAAATAAAAGGCACTGGCCCGCACGCCGAGTAAGTGACGCGTCGCACTCGTAAGATCTACAATGGTGCCAGCTTCATCGCGTTCGCGTGCCAACCCTTGTGCCGCTGAAACCAGCGACTGTAATTGGGCGGCTTTGGAACGTAATTGGCGGAGTAGCCAGATGCGACCTACGGCTTTCGAAGCCTCATTGGTGAGTAGCGCTAAGAACCCCACATCTTCTTCCGTAAAGGCGTCCAAGCGATCGGAGTCACAATTCACCACTCCAATCACGTTCCCCATCAGTTCCATCGGCACAGCTAGTTCGGAACGAATCCCCTTCCGGATTTCAACGTAACGCCCGTCCTTGGAGACGTCAGGTACCCGCAGCGGTTTAGCGTATAAAGCCACCCAACCCGTAATCCCCTGTCCTTGTTGAATCACCCGTTTGGCCGAATCGGTATCGAGTCCATTGGAGACTTCGATGCGTAAATCACCGGTAGCAGGTTCCACGAGTGCAATCGAAGCACTCGAGGCCCCCAAGGTGCGCACGATTTCAGCGAGAATAAAATCTAGGGCTTCGCGAGGATCCTCCGTGGTGTTTACGAATGCCCCCACGCGATAGAGGCAGTCCAAGACACGATTATCACTTGGACGGTCTTGCGACGTAGTGTGGGGCATAAAGGGTCAGAGCGAATGGTCCATGTCGAGTGCCGGAGCATCGACGGAGGCTTTGCCAATTAAGACCGCAGGCACTCCCGCCACACTGGTGTGTGCGGCCACATCCTTGAGGACCACGGAACCGGCACCGATTTTCGCCCCTTCACCCACATTAATATTACCCAGAATTTTGGCACCTGCTCCGATTAAAACACCCGAGCGGATTTTGGGGTGGCGATCTCCGCGCGCCTTGCCCGTGCCGCCAAGCGTGACCTCATGTAAGAAGGAAACATTATCTTCGACGACTGCGGTTTCGCCGGCGACGAAACCGGTGGCATGGTCTAAAAGAATTCCGACGCCAAAACTAGCCGCGGGGTGAATATCGACAGCGAGGTGTTCCGAACTCAACGATTGCAAGTAGAGGGCTAAGTCGTGGCGTTTATTTTTCCACAGGGCGTGGGCGAAGCGATGGGCCGAAATGGCATGAAAACCTTTATACCAAAGAAACGGAATCAGGGCGTGTTCCGTCGCCGGATCGCGCTCTAGGATGGCGCGAATATCAGCGCGCATCTTGGGGATGATTTCCGAATCGAGCGCCAAGGCGGCCCGGAGACCTTGTTGAATGATCCCTAGGTCTTGCCCAGTGGGATTAAGCCGCTCGCTTAAACGCTGCACAAAACTGTCCGCAAAGTTTTTTTGACTTAAAACCCAGCGCTCGATCAGGGGGGCTAGGGTGGGCTCGGCTTTCGCAATGACTTCTGCACGAGCACGTAACTCCGCCCACAATGAGGCTTCGTTGGCGCAAACTAAGGCGATAGAACGGGCATCTGCCATAAAGCAGGTTAAATCCCTGTTTTTATCTAATTTGGCAACCCACGAGTAAAATTACGCTTAAATTGACGATTTTTGCGATATTTTGGGGCTTCTGAATCGATGGTCTTGATTGAAAAGTCTCCGTTTTACCCTAAATCCTTAATTCACATCCCCTACAACTATGCGTCTCCTCTCCACCCTCGCTGCCTTGCTCATTGCTGTGGCTTCTTATGCCGCTCCTGAAATCGGCAAGCCTGCTCCTGAGTTTACCGCCAAGACCGCCAGCGGTCAGCCCATCAAGCTCTCGGACTACAAGGGCAAGATTGTTGTCCTCGAGTGGTACAACCCTGGCTGCCCTTACGTGCAAAAGTTCTACGAGCCCGGTAAGATGCAAGAATTCCAAAAGTCCGTCATCGCACAAGGTGGCATCTGGCTCACCATCAATACGGGTGGTAAAGTTAAAGATCTCGCCCAACGCACCTACTACCCTTCGACCGCGGTGATTGATGACGCTGATGGCGCTGTCGCTCGTGCTTATGAAGCGAAGAGCACCCCTCACTGCTTCGTGATCGATGAAAAAGGTATCTTAGCTTACAAAGGTGCGATTGATAGCATCGCCTCGACCAAGAAGGAAGACATCGACAAGGCCACTAACTACGTTCTCGCTGCCGTCAAAGCGCTGAAAGAAGGTAAGACGCCTGAAGTGACTTCGACGAAGTCCTACGGCTGCGGCGTGAAGTACTAATCTTCGCTACCTTAACCATGAGGGCGTCCACGGGACGCCCTTTTTTGTGCCCACTTTAAACCGCCAAACCGGTGGCTTTAAGAATCTTACCGTGCACTTCGTCATTGCGAATAAAGGGCAAGAATTGCCGAGCCCCAGGTCCAATTGCACAGAATTCAACGAGATCCGCCGTGTGGGCATGACTGGTCCAATTGATGCCAGTATACGCAGGCAAGACCTCTTGGAAGGTCTTCAGGTCAGTGATTTTAGCTAAATCGGCGGCCTTGAAATTGAGTCCCGAGTTTTGCACCAGCATTTCAACCAGCTTCGCTTTGGGTTGGCCTTTATTAAGCGCGACGGCGACCTCTTGCGATTGGTACATCTTCGTCAGCGTTAAAAAGGCTGGCGTACTGGCACTGTAGGCCGGCTTGGTGGTATCAAAATCTTCATCCCCGAGACCGTTGAGCTGAATGCCTCCTGTGCCGTGGTCGGTCGTGATAATCAATAAGGTATCAGGATGCTGATCGACGAAATTTAAAACCGTTTGAATCGTTTTATCAAACGCGAGCATGTCATGAATAATCGCCGGGGCGTCATTGGCATGAGCGGCATGGTCCACGCGGCCACCTTCCACCATGAGCATAAAACCGCTCGGTGAATCCTGCAAAGCGTCCAAGGCACTTTGCGTCATTTCCGCTAAGGTCGGCACATTAGCTTTTAATAGCGGGTCGTGGAGTCGATCGACCTCGTAGGGAATGTAGCGTTTACTAAAGAGACCTAATAATTTCCGGGTGGGGTCAGCCTTGAGCAATTCGGCACGCTTCGTGACCACTTGGTAGCCCGACGTTTGGTAGGCGCTCAAGAGGGAGTCGCCAAAATATTCAGCACCACCTCCCATGATAACATCGACGCCATTTTCTAAATATTGAAAGGCGATTTCGCCCTGACTTTTCCGATTCTCAACCGTGGCCACAAACCCAGCTGGGGTTGCATGGGTGGCGGTGGCGGTAGTTACAAGACCCGTGCGCTTATGCCCTTGAAGGCGCATCTTTTGAAAGAGGTTCATCGGCTTACTCCCGTCGGGCATGATGTTAATCACCCCATTTACAATGCGGTGACCAATCCCCCAACAAGAAGCGGCCGCCGCAGAATCGGTGACCAAACTGCTGGCTGAATGGGTTTCACAAAGCGCCCGCACAACGGGACGTTCATAATAAAGTTTACGCCAATGCGTAGCTCCACCGGTGGTCCGTTGCAAATAAGCATCTGCGAGAGACCAAGTGGCAATGTTCATGCCATCGGCCACCATGAAGATGACGTTTTTGGCCAACTTCTGAGTGCTATTATCTTGGCTGTCGCGATGGGTCTGCCCCAAAGCAGGCGTGGCCGCCGCTCCCCAGGCTAGACTCCCTAACCCCGCAAATTTTAAAAAGTCTCGACGACTGGTACTGCGAGGTTGGGTCATAAAAGTTTAGGCGGTAGGTGCCGGGGTGGCTTGGGGGACGTGAGCCTTGAGGCGACGTTCACTGATTTCGGCAGTCACTAATTGGATAAACTCTGCCAAGGTGCGATTGCCCTCAAAACTCTTGTCAGCACGCGAGCGGACGTTGACTAAGCCGGCTTCTTTTTCCTTTGCCCCGAGGATGAGCATGTGGGGCACTTTGGCTAATTCAGCCAAACGGATTTTGGCCCCGAGCTTATTCGAAGAGGTATCTACGCTGCAACGAATCTTGGCAGCTTTGAGAGTGTTAACGATAGCTTCAGCATCGGCATTTAAGTCGTCATTGAGCGGAATGACGCGAACTTGCTCGGGTGACAACCAGGTGGGGAAATCTCCCGCAAAGTGTTCAATCAGAATCCCGACGAAACGTTCCATCGAACCAAACGGTGCACGGTGAATCATCACCGGACGGTGTGGTTTATTATCTGGGCCCGTGTAGGACAGGTCAAAGCGGATGGGCAAGTTGAAGTCGACTTGCACCGTGCCTAACTGCCATTCGCGACCGATGACATCGCGCACCACGAAATCAATTTTTGGTCCGTAGAAAGCGGCTTCCCCGGCTTCTTCGGTAAAGGGCACGCCCAAGGTCGAAGCGGCCTTGCGACAAGCTGCCTCGGCTTTATCCCAGTTGGCGCTGTCGCCCGTGAACTTATTGGAGTCGGGATTCCGTAAGCCGACGCGAACGCGATAGTCATGCAGACCTAAGGTCTTCAGGACTACTTTAACGAGTTCAAGACAGCCTAAAACTTCATCGCCAACTTGATCTTCGGTACAGAACAAGTGGGCATCATCCTGGGTAAAGCCACGCACGCGCGTCATGCCGTTTAATTCACCTGATTGCTCCCAGCGATACACCGTGCCGAATTCAGCTAGGCGGACGGGTAAGTCGCGATACGAGTGGGGCTGCGAATCAAAGATTCGAATGTGATGCGGGCAATTCATCGGCTTCAGCAAGAAGCCCTGCACCGTGCCATCGGACAGTCGGTTAGTTAATTCGCCACAACCACAGCCTTCTTTCGCCAATAATTCCATCGCCTCACGCTCGACGAGCGGCGGGAACTGAGCGTCTTGGTAGTAAGGGAAGTGTCCCGACGTACGGTATAAATCCAAGTTGCCGATGTGGGGTGTGAAGACTTGCTTATAGCCGGTTTGGAATAACTGCTCCGAGATAAAGTTCTGCAATTCCTGACGCACGACGGCCCCATTAGGCGTCCAAAGAATCAAGCCCTGCCCTACTTTTTCATCAATGTGGAACAACCGCAGTTCTTTGCCGAGTTTGCGGTGGTCGCGCTTTTTAGCTTCTTCTTGGCGTTGGAGGTGTTTCTCCAATTCATCCTTAGTTGCAAAGGCGGTACCGTAAATGCGCTGGAGTTGTTTATTCTCCTCATCACCGCGATGGTAAGCCCCCGCGATATGAAGTAATTTAAACGCTTTAACTTGGGACGAATAACGCACGTGGGTCCCGGCACACAGATCCACGAACTCGCCGTTCTTGTAGAACGAAATTGCTTCGCCAGCAGGAATGTCCGTCAGACGGCCCAATTTGTAGCCTGTTTGCCCGCGTTCGCGCAGCAACTTTTCGGCCTCTTCACGCGTACACTCGAAGCGTTCAAACTTTTGGTTTTCTTTCGAAATCTTCCGCATCTCCTCTTCAATTTTGAGAAGATCATCGGCCGTAAAGGCATGAGGGAGATCAAAATCGTAATAGAACCCCTGCTCGGTGGGTGGGCCGATGTCTAATTGAGCTTCGGGGAAAAGTCGCAACACCGCTGCACCTAACATGTGGGCAGCCGAGTGGCGGAGCTCTTCAAGGGGAGTCATGGAGGGGCGAGACGACATAGCAAATACCCCTCTTCGCTAGGGATTCTCCCGAGGAAGTGCAAGGATGGAGGCAGACTTTTTGGCTGAAAGGGGGCTATTCCTGCACAATCTCGAAACGCATCGTTACGACCAAGCGGAGTTTCTTTTCGATCGAGGAGGTATCAACCGAGTTATAATCCCCGCGGTCATTGCCATTACGGTCTGCGGGTAAGATTTCAAAAACCCCTTGGTAGGCCTCCAAAAGAGCCCCGATTTTACTACCCGAACCTGCCACCAGGGTCTTGGCCCGGCTGAGTGCATCGGCAGAAGCTTGTTGTAGTAGTTCTTTCTTAGAATCGTCGACGTGCGAAACGAGGTAACTCGCTGGATTGCGGTAGAGGTAGACTTCGTTGACGACGGCAAATTCTTGAAAGTTAAACTTATGTAGGGCGTCGACTTCCTTAGTCTTAATTTGGAAAGATGCGGCAAGACGGTATTCGGGTTTAGTACCTCGCGCATACTTTTCGAAATCAACTTTTCCATCATGCGCCGCCGAGGGTTCAAGTCGGTTAACCGTTAAAGGGTAAAACGTGATGTCAGCGGGTGCGAGCCCCGAATCGGTCATGAGTTTTAAGAGGACTTCTTTACGCGTCGTTAAAAATTCTTTCCCCTCTTCGAGTTTTTCACCGCGCCAGACAAGTTCGCCAAACATTTCACCTAAATCCGCGCGCATTTTTTGCGTAGCGACGCCTTTAACGCTCACCTCGGCCCGCCGATGATTCACTTGGGATAAACCTTTGCTGATTTTCTCAGCTCCGATGATAAAGCCAAAAGCCAAGGTCACACCGAGGAGTAAAAAACCTAACCGTGTGCCGATAGGAGAACTTTGCGACATAGGATTTTATTAAAGAAGGCCTGGTAATCTTAAAGCCTAATTGGGTTTTAAATCATAGCCATCTTTGCGATCGAGCATTGTCCAGCCTGCTTGGGTAAGAGCTTGGCGGAGTTGATCGGCTTGGGCGAAATTCTTGGCCTGTTTGGCAGCCCAGCGCTGAGCAGCGAGTTCCACAACTTCAGGCGGGATGCTCGTGGTCACCTTGGCGGTGAAAAGCTGCAGGCCGAGCGCATGTAGGAGCTTAGCCAGCCCGACCACATCTTGCCGAGCTTGCTCTGGCGTTAAGCTGTCCTTCTCCCCTACCACCGTGAAGATTTGGCCCAGGCAGCCAGGGATATTCAGGTCAGACTGAAGGGTCTCCCAGGCGGGGGCAAAGCGCCCCCAAGCGGTCTGCGTTTCATGGACCAGTGGAGCCGCAAATTCGGCTTGGCTGAATCCGGCGGTGGCTAAAAGACGTTCCGTCCAGCGCTCGAGTTTGGTCAGCGCGGAGCGAGCGTTTTCGACGCCATGTAAAGTGAAGTTCAACGGCGTACGGTAGTGTCCACTGATTAAAGCGTAGCGCACTTCCATGGGTGTGAAGCCTTTGCTGGTGAGTTGCTCCAGCGTGTACAAGTTGCCTTTGCTTTTAGACATCTTATCGCCGTCGACCAAAAGGTGGGCACTGTGAAACCAATGCGCGGCAAAACCTTTAACGCCCGTCGAGCACTCGGTTTGGGCGATTTCATTTTCGTGGTGCGGGAAGCACAAGTCGACGCCCCCACCATGGAGATCAAAGGTCGCCCCTAAGTGTTGGAGTGACATGGCGGAGCATTCGATGTGCCAACCTGGTCGGCCGTCACCCCAAGGACTGGACCAACGGTTTTCGCCATCTTCTGGTTTCCAGGATTTCCACAGGGCAAAGTCCGCCGCCGATTCCCGGTCATACTCATCCGCATCATTGGCTTCACCTGCACTGTTCGTTGTTTGCGTAGCGAGTTTGGAGCGGTCGAGGTGCGAGAGTTTGCCGTAATCTACACACGAGCAGACTTTGAAATAAACCGAGCCATCCTTAGCCACGTAGGCATGGCCACGTTTCACCAAGGCTTCAATCATCGCAATTTGTTGCGGGATATGGGCAACCGCCGATGGTTCTACGTGGGGTGCTAAAAGCCCAAGGGCTTGGCAATCCTCGTGGAATTTCTTGGTCCAACTCGCCGTGAAAGTCGCCAAGGTCTGGCCCGCGGCTTGGGAGCCCCGGATGGTCTTATCATCTACATCCGTGATATTACGGACATGCTTCACCTTCATGCCACTGACTTCGAGGGTGCGACGCAGGACATCTTGAAGAATAAAAGTCCTAAAATTCCCAATATGGGCAGGGCCATAAACCGTGGGACCACAGCAATACATCCCGAACACGTCGCGAGAGGGTTTGAGCAAGAGCGGGCGCAACTCCCGACTCATGGTATCGTGCAAGAAAATGGGCATGTAAGGGGTAAAATGAGAATAATCCGGAAGTCGGGCGAGTCGGAACTTCAGCTTGTTATGACAATCTAGCCAAGACAAAGGGCTTGTTATCCTAGACCCTCCAGCCCTACATAAAGCCCTCTTCATCCCAAAAATATGAGTAATCCTCCACGCCCCCAAGGTCTCGGCACCAAGTCCCTCCACGCAGGCCAAAAGCCTGACCCCGCCACTGGCTCCCGCGCCGTCCCCATCTATCAAACGACTAGCTATCAATTCCGCGATACGGAACACGCGGCCAACCTCTTCGGCTTAAAGGAACTGGGCAATATTTACACCCGCATCATGAATCCTACCACAGACGTGCTCGAACAACGTCTGGCGGCCTTGGAAGGTGGTACCGGGGCCCTCGCTCATGCCTCGGGTCAAGCCGCCATCACGGCCGCGATTTTAAATATTGCCGGTGCCGGTGATCACATTGTTTCCGTCGCTCAACTCTACGGTGGTACCTACAACCTCTTCCACTACACCCTGCCTAAACTGGGCATCCAAGTGTCATTCGTCGATGGCGATGATCCCGAGAATTTCCGCAAGGCACTCAAGCCGAACACGAAGGCGTTTTACGGGGAAGGCCTCGGCAACCCTCGTCTGAATATCTTCCCCTTCGCCGAAGTGGCCAAGATTGCCAAAGAAGCCGGCGTGCCACTCATCATCGATAACACGGCTCTCTCCCCTTACTTGAATCGTCCATTTGAACACGGGGCCAACATCGTAGTGCACTCCGCCACAAAACACATCGGCGGTCACGGTACTTCAATCGGCGGTATTGTCGTCGATGGCGGTAACTTTAACTGGGGCAATGGTAAGTTCCCTGGTTTCACGGAGCCCGACATGTCCTACCATGGCTTACCGCACTGGGAAGCTTTCAAGGCCTTCCCTCCCGCAGGTAATGCCAATATCGCCTTCATCATGAAGATGCGCCTGCAGTTCCTGCGCGATGTCGGCAGCTGCTTGTCGCCTTTCAATGCCTTCTTGCTCCTCCAAGGCTTAGAGACCTTACACCTCCGCATGGAGCGTCATTGCGCGAACGCCATGAAGGTCGCCCAATTCCTCGAAAGCCACCCGAAGGTTAAGTGGACGAATTACCCCGGTCTGAAGTCGTCTAAGTACCATGACTTAGCGAAGAAATACCTGACGAATGGTTACGGTGCACTCGTTGGCTTTGGTCTCAAGTCAGGTCTCGAAGGGGGCCGCAAGTTCATTGATAACCTGCAATTGCACAGCCACGTCGCCAACATCGGCGATGCTCGTTCGCTGGCGATTCACCCTGCAACCACCACGCACTCCCAACTCTCGGCCGAAGAGCGTCAAAGCGCCGGCGTGACCGATGATTACGTGCGCTTATCCGTCGGTATCGAAGATGTGGAAGACATCATCGCCGACTTAGAGCAAGCACTGGCGAAGGCATAAGCGTTCACGGATCTCAACCAAGGCCTGGAGCGACCCTGTCGACTTCAGGCCTTATTTTTTATATCAAAATCGTGGTACTCGAGAAAAGTCTGCGCCCCCTCTTCTCCCATGTAGGCGGCTAAGAGCTTGGGGTCGGTTTTAGTCAGATCGACTAAGATAAGGCCATCGAGACAGCTCCCGAAACTGGGGTCGACATTGAAAGCGATGAGTCGGCCGTTTAGTTTAAGGTAATGTTTGAGGAGTACGGGGATGGTTTTGGCATCCGGTTCCAAGTCACTCACCAACCCCGAGATGTGTTCAAGGTCAAACGCACAGCGTTGCAACACATCCAAATCGGCATCATGCAAACTCATGGTGCGCGGCGGGTTCTTAGCGCGTACTAAAGACACCAAATCTTCGGCCGAACGGTTATGCTTCAGGTAAGACAAAATTAGCTCCTGTGAGGCCTGACCATACTCTGGATTAATGCTAACTGGCCCAAAAAGCAGGTGGTAATGCGGGAAACGTAAGATATAACGACCAATACCCCGCCAAAGTAAGGGCAGACTGGTCGGACGACGTTGATACTCTTGGCGAATAAACGAACGGCCCATTTCCAAGGCGGGATTCAGTCGCTGAAAGAACTCCCCTTTGAAATCAAACAAGGTCGAAGTGTAGAGGCCATGCTTGCCCTTGAGGGGTAAGATTTGATCCGTTGGACCGAGACGGTAGCCGCCCACGATGCACTGATTTTTAGTATCCCAAAGAATGATTTGGTCATACCAAGCATCAAAGGCATCAAGGTCACACTCGAGCCCAGTCCCTTCGGAGACGGCGCGGAAAGTCACCTCGCGAAGGCGACCAATCTCTTTTAAAGTATGGGGCAAGTCTTGGCCTCGAAAACGAAACACCTGAAAATCGCCGCTGGTGAGCAATAAGTCCTCAGGGGGTAGACAATCCAACTCGGCGCGGATTAACTTAGGATTAACTGGTTGGATAATCGGTGTCAGAGCCGGGGTGCTTTTAACTTCTTTCACTTTATTCTCGGACTTTTTATTAGCGAGAATCTCACAACGCAGCCGGACGAAGCTCGTGGCATCGTCAACATCGGCATGTTCTTTTAACTGCGCTGGCGTCACCGCATTAGCCGCCCGCAAGTGAATGACTTTATCGCGCAGCAAATAAAATTCGCGGAGCAACATTAAGGTTCGAAACGGCGGACAAAACCAACCCAACGTTTGGAAGGTAGCCGAATTGCGACCCACAATATGTAACGGTAAGACCGCCGCTTGTGTCCGGCGTGCTAGGCGGATGATGGCGGAAGACCAAGTCGGATCTTCCACACGGCCATGGCGTAAGTGCCAACTTGAAACCTCCCCAGCGGGGAACGTAAGAATACAACCACCTGCCTTTAAATGGGCCAAAATCCGCCGAATGCCTTTAACATTCACGGGGCTATTTTCCTCACTCGAGAAGGGATCCACTGAAATGAGCCAAGGAGCGATACCAGGAACCTTTTCCAACCATTCGTTGCCTACGACCAAAGTGTCTGGACGCACGCGCAACAGAAAGTCCATCGCGACCATCCCATCCGCGAGTCCATGGGGGTGATTGGCTACGACGACTAAGGGACCTTGCCGTGGAACGCGGGCTAAAGCCGTATCCGACCAAGTGCTACTGATTTGGGCGTGTTCCAAGGACGAGGTGAAGAAGTCAGGCCGGCCCTTGGTGCGAAGCTTATCGAGAAACTCGTCGAAGGCTTTAATTTTAAGAAACAAATCTAAGACAGGCTCGAGCCAACTAAACGCCCCAAGTTTTTTACGAAATTCTAACTGATTTGAAGTAAACTCGGGTGGAATCATCTCCCCCACTGTAACGACACATTATGTAACTAAAGTGCCAGCCGTGTGACAATTCAGACGCAATGGTTACCACTTAAAGAATTCGCGCACATTGGCCGTGGTGCACTCACACAAGCGTTCGGGCGTAACTTCTAAGAGGACGGCAGCACGTTGGGCGATTTCGGGTAAATGGCCGGGATGGTTCTCTTGGCTTCGCACTGATTGAGGCGGCAAATAGGGCGAATCGGTTTCTAACATCAATCGATCTAGCCCTTGGACCTGTAAAGCTTGGCGGACATTCTCCGATTTAGGGTAAGTGATAATTCCCGTAAACGAACCGCGGGCCCCGCGTTCGAGTAGGACTTTCATTTCCGCAGGTCCTTCGACGAAACAATGGAAGACGACTTTTTTCCAATCGACCCCACTCGCATCAATTAAGCTTACACAGTCGGAAAAAGCATGGCGAGAATGCACGACCACGGGGACGTCAAATTGATAAGCCAAAGCCAACTGGCGCTGAAAAGCTTCGCGCTGCCAGCCCTTCAGGGTCTCGGCTTCCTGGGTGTCAGCGGGCAATCTAAAATAATCTAATCCGATCTCTCCCAAGGCAACGGGTGCAGGACTTTCGGCAAAGTACGGTGCCAAGGCCTGCACCGCATCTTCCCAGTCGGCCTCCACATAACACGGATGTAGCCCAATTGTATGTCGAAAGAAATCCGGGTATTGACGGGTTAAATCACGGTAGACCGACCAATCTTCCAAATGCGTACCGATGGCAATGACCCCCTCGACACCGGCTGCCTGCGAAGTCTGGATCCAGGGTAGTAAGCGACCTTCCTTCCACGCCCGGAACGGGTGAGCATGAGAATCAATCAGTCGCATAGGTTTATTTGGAGGTTTACCCCAGTCAGGGCAAGACTGCAGCCACGACTTGATAAATCCCTTCATCCGTATCTGATACCGCTATGCAGTACTGGTTGATGAAGTCAGAGCCTGACGAATTCTCTTTCACCGAGCTCAAACAGCGCGGCACCGAACCTTGGACGGGGGTTCGAAATTACCAGGCACGCAATTTTTTACGTCAATGTGCCGTCGGCGATCAAGTGCTCTTCTACCATTCGAATTGCGATGCACCTGGGATTGTAGGCGTCGCTAAGATTGTCGAAACCGCCACGCCCGACCCTACGCAATTTTTGCCCAAGTCGGATTATTACGATCCTAAATCCACGCCTGAAAATCCTCGCTGGAGCGCAGTAAAAGTCGGCTACGACTTTGGCTTTCAGCAAAATGTCACCCTGCCCCTTTTACGAGAAACCAAAGGCTTAGAAGACTTACTGATTTTGCGTCCCGGCAACCGCCTCTCAGTAATCCCAGTTAGCCCGGCCCACTTTAAATTAATCGTCAAACTAGGGTCGACTAGTCGTAAGTAGCCTTAGTTTCCTCCTTCTCGCCCGCCGGTTTCGGATGACGGGTATGGCTGGAATGGCTGTGGTGCCCATGACCATGATGATGCGGATGACTATCATGGGGATGACTGCGGGGGGAACGCTCAATCAACCACCAGGTCGCGGCGGCCATAGCACCACCCGCAGCGTAGCGCATCAACATCACTGGAAAATCAAGCGATGCTTGGTTCCAGCCATACTTAGTCCAGTCGGTGATAAATTCCATGACCAAGAAAAGCAGGCTCCATTTGATAAACACTTGCTTTAAGTGGCGGGGTTTTTTGTCGGTCCGAATGAAAAACAAGCACGTTCCGTAAAGACAAAGTCGGTAAAACCAGCCATCTGGCCCGAAGAGAGACTCCTTGGTGCTCTCGAGGACGATTTCAAATGGGGTACCGTGTTCGGTGTGACTGCGAACAATAAAGGCAATTCCGAGTACAAAAGTAATGACTTGGATTTTACCAAAAAGTTGGGCTTTTCTTTTAAAAGAAGTCACGGGAATGATTTAAGAGTCTCGGCTTTAAACCTCAACCCTCAAAAACCCACGGCGTTGACTTTAGCCCAACCTAAATTAGTTTACCGAAATGTTTAAAGTCTTCTGGTGTTTAATCGGAGCGACGTGCTTCATGGTGGCTGCTCCAGAGCCAGAGCCTCAGTATCATCAAGGGATTAACACCCTCGCTCGTCATGACTTATTGGCTCAATTCGTAGAAATCCGCCATCAGCCGTGCCTCTTTAAAACGTCGCTTTGTCCGGATCGCTGTGGTCACGCGTGCGATGTCGCCGTGTTAAAGACTGCCGGCTACTTCGCTTGGGAGAAATTCAGTAAGTATGGCGAAGCCCCCCAGGGAACATTTTATTATAAAGTAAGCCCGGCTAAAACCGACGAAGCCACGGACGAAAAAATCCAGAACCAGTTAAAAGGTCTGCAGCCTGGACAATGGGTTAAACTCGAATGGGAACACCAATACCTTGTTAACGATCACGGTAGCTATCCTGCTCGTCCGATTACGCATTTAACCCTACTTACACCTGAAGCAGCGAAAGCACTCCAAGCTAAGGTTGATCCTAAGATTTCATTCCTCGCGCGGTAACCACCAAGCGAGGACCGCGGCAGGTACGAATAAGAAGGAAGCATACCAGAGGCATTGGCTAAAATCGCCGACCTTGGCAAAGATGCCAAAGAAGACAGTACCCGCCGCCGCGAAAATTCTTCCAAAGTTATAGCAGAAACCTGCTCCCGTCGTGCGCAAAAGCGTCGGAAATAAGGGCGGCAGACACATGGTGAACAAGGCAAAGACCCCTTGGACAAAGCCAATGGCGGCATAAAAAGCATACGTCACGGGCAAACTCCAAGGCGTGATGAACGCCATAAACATCAAGATGAAGTACACGAAAAACATCGAGGAAAGGGCGCGGTTATAACCGAATTTCTTGGCTAACCACCCTGCCCCAAAATTCCCCAACAACGAACCCATCATCATCCAAAACAAAGCTTTGAGCGGAATCGTCTGTTTTAACGTTTCCGGCAGGTGGCGCACTTCCGGGTGTTGCAGGATGAAGCCCTGTTGCCAGAACATGAACGTCCAATGCCCCGTGAGCGAAATCGCACAGAGGGTCATCGCAATCCAGGTGGTCCGACGAATTTGAGGTCCAAATAATTGTAAACTCGAAGGGATTTTCTTGTCGGCTTGAGCCGCCGTCCATTCCTCGGTCTCAGGTACGGCTTTGCGAATCCAAAGGGTCACCAGTGCGGGCAACACGCCGACTAAGAACACGGTGCGAGGTTGGTACCAACTTGCAGATTGCAGTAAATGGACCGCAAAAATAGCGGCGAGGATTCCGCAGTTCACAGCACATTGGAGCGTGGCCGCAATCCATGGACGCCAGGTTTTGGGCCAAGTTTCCGAGAGTAAAGAGGCTCCGACCGCCCATTCGCCGCCAATCCCTAAGGCCGCTAAGAAGCGGAAAATCATGAGGTGCCACCAATTCTGTGCGAAGAAAGATAAGCCGGTGAAAATAGCGTAAGTTAGAATCGTAAGCACCAAGGTGCGACTCCGCCCCAAGCGATCCCCGATGAAACCAAAAAAAGCTCCGCCCAGAGCCCACCCTAAAAGAAACGCCGCTTGAATGATGGAGGCGTAGCGGGCAACGCTGGGCGACTGCGTGTCTTGTTGCAGCAAACTGGCCACAAAGACCGTTGCAACCAGCGTGTAGAGGTGTAAATCTAAGCCGTCAAAAAACCAACCCAGCCAAGCCGCGAAGCCGGAGGTTTTTTGTTCAACCGATAGTTCACGCCAATGTGAAGCCTCCCGAGGCACGGCCGATGGAGGAGGATTCATAGCGTTTAACAATGAGGGCGCGTCGCAGGTAGCAACACGCCCTCAAGATTAATTATTTCGAGGCTTCCGTAGTCTTCTTCACGGTCTTAACCGCTGGCTTGGGAGCCACGTAGGGAGGATTCGTCATCGCACCCGGGGCAACCTGCGAAAGGTTAGGCGTCAGGTCATTGGCAGGAGCATCGCCACAAGCCCACTTGATACCGCCGATTAAGATTTGGCGGAAGATCGGATTGGTCCAGACGTCTTCGCGGTGTCCCATAGCGGTGTACCAAACGCGACCTTTGCCTTCCATGCGAGCCCAGGTGTTGGGATAAGCGGGGCGCTTATACTCGTCACCTTTCATCGCAGGGGCGTCAATCACGGTCAAAACGTGGATATCAGACCGGAACTCTTTTAACGAATACCACTCTTCTTGGAAGCTATAGGTATCAGGAACCTTTTCAAAGCCGGGGAATTGATGATCAATGACCGTGTTCTTCGCCACTTGTTGGGCACCATGCTTGATGAATTCCGAGCCCAAGAATTTTACGTAGTCATCGGCCTTGTCGCCGTGATTAACGAAACGCTCGGGACCTTTTTGGGACTCATTGTCAGTATGGAAAGTATCGCTCGCAGAGTGCGTACCGATAAAACCTTTGCCGGAGCGGACGTAATCAAAGATCGCCTGTTTACCCGCAGGTGACATCGCTGGATTCTTGTCGGTACCTTCGCTGCAGAGGTCGCCGGTGGTGTAGAAGAATAAAGCGTCGAATTGCTTCAAGTACTCTGGGTTAAACTTCGAGCCATCCTTGGAGAACACGAATTCCCAATGATTGTCTTTGCCGAGCTCGAGCAATTGTTTTTCCGCAAAGCTGGGCTGACCTTTCTTCCACGAAATCACTTCATGCTCATAAGCCGAGGACTTCGTAAAGAAGAGGATTTTGCGCGTGGGTGCTTCCGCCGCTTGGAGCGTGCACCAACCGGCCAAGAGTAAACAGAGTCGGGACAACATAGGGGTGTGTATAGAATGAAAGTAGCAGGACTTTACTCCCCCAATCAAGCCCTATGGCGGCACTTTACGGCCAAATCGACTGGGGTGGAGGCAACGATCGCTCGATTTCCGAAAGTCGGTAGCCAAACCCTGGACCACGGAGGCTGTTTAAACGGACCTTACCCTCCCGACGTTGATAGAGCTCAGGATGAACCTTCGCTTCAGCCGCTGAGGCTTCAGGGTAAAACTGCATGCCATTGGTTTCGACTCCCGCAATCGTCGGGGCATGGGCCGCCAACAAAAGGTGCGTTACCTGTGCAAGCATGGGATTCGTCAAATCCTGCACCATCAACTCCATGCCATGGGCTTGGGCCCAGCAAAGGCTCAATAAGGCCCCCGTTTGCGTCTTACAGGTTTTCAGCGCCACCCCAGTCCAACCTAACTCGCGACCGCGACGGACCCAATGCCAATCATGAGCACTTTCGTCGAGAAACAGCGGACAACGCTGACTCACGGAATGTACATCAATCGGGTAATCCGCTAATTCATACGGAAAAGGTTGCTCAACGTAACGCAACTTTTGCCACAACTCAGGAAGTTCGATTTTAACGCGATCCAAGATTTCAGTGACGTAGGCGGGAGCGGTGACGGTACAGTTAAAGTCCGCCGTAAAAAGTTCTACGCCTAACGGTAATGCTAAACGGGCCACGGCAGCTAGACGTTGGTAATCCCATGCCGCATCATTACCGCGTAATTTAATTTTAAGCGCCTTTAGGCCATCGCGCTCAATCCATTCATCAAGTGAACTCGGATGACCATCGTTCAAACGATTTTGGCCTGCTTCTGCTTTCGTCAGATAATCCAACCCACCCACCAAATGCCAAGCAAGCAACTCGGTAGGAATCGTAGGACGAAAATAATGAACTGGGTAACGACCTGTGAAAGAGATCTCGGGACAATCCTCGGCAGGCTTTAAATAGGCACTCAAATCGTGATTCAGCCACGGCGTCGTGTAAGTCTGATACGTCGGTACTTCATGGACCACGCCGTAAGCATCGTGCAAGGCGAGATCGAAAGCCGAGGCACAAACTAAGGCGGCGAGGTGTGGGAGAACCACGTGGGGCGGGAGACTCTGATTAAAAGCCGCTAACAACTTGGGTAAGGCCGTATGCAGGAAGACCGCGCCAATTTCCAAAGCATGTCCGCGGGCGGGGAATTGAGCGTAGGCCTGCGCTAAGACTTGGCAGAAATCTTTGAGGACTTGCAGTCGTAGTTCGTAACTCAGGCTCGAAGGCCAGACCCATTGCACACTGAGCGGAGTTTCGCCCCACCCTTCGGCTCGCTGGCCATCCGAGGCCCGGGAGACGGTTAAGCAAACGCGGGCACAAACTACTTCTGTTAACGTATCGCGCCCAAATTTAAGAGGCAGGCGGGTTTTAACAGGCAAGGTATACCACCTTGCACCGCGAATCTGAATATCTAAGGGATTAGGCATCGACTTATTCGGCTAAAGTTTGCCCGGAAGTTTCGCGGGCAAAGAAGGCAAAACCTAAACCTGCAAAGTAAATCAACGTGATCACCGCCGCGGCTTGTTGATAACCTCCGAGCCATTTAACTAATTCGCCACTCAGTAAAACAAATGGCACCGCGACCAAGCGACCCGTGTTGTAGCAGATGCCCTGACCAGTAGCTCGAATTTTGGTGGGGAATAATTCCGGCAAGTACAGCGGAAAGAATCCGAAAAAAGCGGTCGCCGTGCAGCCTAATAAGAAAATTTTAAGCCACAACAGAGGGCCCCACGTTGCCGGGGTCCGAAAGATCCAGGCACTCATCAACAACGCACAGCCACACAAGATTTGGTAGCCACGGCGGCGCGTGAATTTGGCTAAGAACAACGGGGCAACGACCGTGCCGACGCACGCACCCAGCGAAACTAAAACCATGGCGTAGGCCTTGGCACGCGTGTTAGCCGGCCCCGCTAATTCCGTGACCCACAGCGGAATCCACTGTACGGCACCCCAGGTGCCAATTAAAACTACCGACACCAATAAAATCCCACCGATGGTTGCGGTGCGATACGGGGCTTGAAAGACTTCGATGATTTTCGCCCACCCACCTCTAGCCACCTCGGGTCGTGCGGAGGCCTTTTTCCATTTTTCAGATTCGGGGACAAAGAACCGAATTAATAACGTGATGACTGCGGGGGAGGCTCCGATGAGAAAATGAATCCGCCACGATTCACTGGAAGCCGGATAAGCCAAGGCTACGGCACCGACCAAGACCATCCCAAAATTGGCCGCGAGCCCAATCGCCGCAGCCATCTTGGGTCGATGAATCTCGGGCCAAGATTCCATCACTAAAGCGACGCCCAAAGCCCATTCGCCTCCCATTCCTAAAGCGGAGAAAAAACGGAAAATCGCGAGGTGGAAAGGCGTCGTTGCGAAGTAACAAAGTCCGCTAAACAGCGAGTAGAATAAAATACTTAAGCCCATGGCTCGCACGCGGCCGATACGATCGCCCAACCACCCAAACCCTGCTCCACCAAAAGCGGCCCCGACGAGAAAAGTCGCCGTGATGCGTCCCATCCACAAACCGACTTCCGTATCTGGCACCATGCTTTTCAGTGCTGGGCTAGCTAGGAGCGGAAAGATCGCTTGTTCGTAACCATCCATCATCCAACCCAAAAAACCAGCCAGTAAAGTCAGTTGCATACCACGCGTGATGGTCGTGGCGGGTGGGGTTACGGGGCTCGAAGACATAACAGCCCTGCCATCAGAAACGATTCAGCCGAGGCTTCAAGGCGTCATTTTATTAAGATACTCAAGACGCTTCGGGCTTGTTTCAGACCCTAAAATAACTGAGGTATCAAGGTCACTTTACTCACCATGAGTGCCCCGCGCCATCCGAATCCTTTGTCGATGCTTCGCCCTCGGCGAAAAATTGAAGGAAGCTCCGCTATTCTACTACCTTTTCAGGAGAATGGTGCGATTGATTGGGCGGGATTCACGCAGCACGTCCAACGCACTCTGGCGGCGGGACTGATTCCAGCCGTCAACATGGACACCGGCTTTGGTAATCTCATCGACGACACCATCCGCAGTCAGGCCCTGGCCATCACCCAAGCGGAAGCTGCGGGGCGGCCTTACGTCGCGGGGGCCTTTGTCTTAGATCAACCCCAAGCAGCGTTTGATTTTACCGCCTATGCCCGTCAAATCGACCTCATTCAAAAGCATGGCGGCACGCCGGTCATTTTCCAAAGCTATGGCCTAACGCAACAAGGTGATGCCGAAATCGTCCGAGCCTATGAACGCATTGGCCAAATCGCGCCACGGTTTATCGGTTTTGAATTAGGCAATATGTTCGCACCGTTCGGTAAGATTTACTCGCTGGAAGTGTACGAAGGTCTTTTAGGCATCAAAGCTTGTATTGGGGCTAAACATTCCTCCCTCCGTCGTGAATTAGAATGGGAACGCCTCGCCTTACGCGACCGCGTGCGCGCTGACTTCCGCGTGTACACGGGTAATGACCTCGCCATCGACATGGTGATGTATGGCAGCGATTACTTGTTAGGCTTAAGCACGTTTGCGCCTGAAGCGTTTGCCTTGCGAGATGCGGCCTGGGAAAAAGGCGATGCCTCCTTCTACGAAATTAACGACCTGCTACAGTACTTGGGCTTCCTCGCCTTCCGCCCGCCTGTTCCAGCTTACAAGCATTCGGCCGCCCAATTCCTGAAACTCCGCGGTTGGCTCGGCTGCGACCGGACCCACCCACGTTCCCCAACCCGCCCAGATAGTGATCGCGAAATCTTAGCCGACCTTGCCCAACGCATCGCCGCCTTACGTTAATCTCATGTCTCAACCTTTTAAATTAACTCGTGTGGCGTCGTTAAAAACCGTCGCCGAATTTCAACAACACCTTCAAAACCTCGGCTTAACCTTGCCGCTGGAGGAGCAGATTACGACGGGAGCGAGCAACCCATTAGCCAGCCCCTGTCACCGCAACCAAATCAACGGCAAAACCATTGGTAACCGGATTGCGATTCACCCGATGGAAGGCTGGGATGGAACGACGACAGGCGGAACCTCGGAAGAAATGAAACGCCGCTGGCAACGTTTTGGAGCCAGTGGAGCCAAGTTGATTTGCGGTGGCGAAGCGATGGCGGTGCGTCCCGATGGCCGAGCCAACTCCCAGCAACTCATCATTAATCGCGAGAACCAAGCAGGCATTCGTGAATTAGTAGAGATTTTGAAAGCCGAGCACCTGCAACGCTGGGGCAAGGTTGATGATTTAGTCATCGGTTTTCAATTAACGCACTCCGGGCGTTTCTGTCGTCCACACGACAAGAGCCGCTGGGAAGCCCGCGTCGCTTTCCGTCACCCGCTGCTGGATCAGAAGTTTAACGTCACGAGTGATAGCCAAGTTTTAACCGACGCCGAAGTCGAAGTCTTGATTCAGGATTACATTCGGGCGGCGCGGATTGCGCATGAATGCGGCGCGGACTTTGTCGATATCAAGCACTGCCACGGCTACTTACTCCATGAGTTTTTAGGTGCCCATACTCGTCCGGGTAAGTTCGGCGGTTCTTTCGAGAATCGCACCCGGATATTACGCGACATTATTCAAGGCATTCGCGCCGACCAAAACCCCATTGATATCGGCGTACGCCTGAGCCTCTTCGACTTCGTACCCTTCTACCCTGATCCTGCTTTGTCCGCCCCCGGAAAACTAGGACCTGGCATTCCCGTCGATTACACGGCCCACTTACCTTATCGTTATGCCTTTGGCGTCAATGCGCAGAACCCTTTGCAATATGACCTCACGGAAACATTCCAGTTTGTAAAACTGCTCGGGGAATTAGGCGTCAAAATTCTCAACACCTCGGCTGGCTCACCTTATTACAATCCTCACATTCAACGCCCGGCAGCCTACCCGCCCAGCGATGGTTATCAGCCTGCGCATGATCCGCTAATCGATGTGGCTCGTCAGGTTGAAGTGGTGCGCCAAGTTCGCGCCCAAGCCCCGGAAAACCTTATCATGGTGAGCTCGGGTCTTAGCTATGTGCAAGAATACCTCCCCCACCTTGCCCAAGGCATCTTACGGAACGGTGGCAGCGATTTGATTGGCGTCGGTCGCGCCGTACTCAGCTACCCCACGATGCTAGCTGATGCCGTAGCTAAGGGTGCTTTAGAAACTAAGTTTATCTGTCGCACCTTCAGCGATTGTACGACCGCGCCACGCAATGGACTGATCTCAGGCTGTTATCCCTTGGATAAATTCTACACGAATAAACCCGAGTTCCAGCAGTTAAAGGAAATCAAGAAGCGCGTCGGCGGGTAAACCTTACGGACGTTCAAACACCAAAAAATGCTGCCAAGGTAGGTCGGGCTTGTTGACCACAAATTTAAACCCCGCGGCCGTGAATTCTTTACGGGCTTGGGCTTCCGTCATTTTATGGTGAGGTTTAATGGGGACCTTAGAATCTTCGGCACGATATTCTAAAAGGTAGATTTTACCCTTAGGCTTCAGGGCTAAAAACATCGAGGCCAGCATTTCTACGGGATAGTCGAATTCATGGTAAGCATCGACCATCAGTACCGCGTCCAAGGTGCCCTCAGGTAATTTTAAACTTTTGGTAGAACCTAAGTGGGGTACCACATTAGTAATTTTACGTTGGGCGGCCTCGGTGCGTAAGTAATCGAGCATCTCGGGCTGAATATCAATCGCGAGAACCTTGCCCTGCGGGACCTTGGGAGCCAACCGGAAGCTATAATAACCTGAGCCCGCCCCCACGTCGGCAATGACCGCATTGGGTACTAGGTCTAAAAGTGCTAGGGCTTTCGAAGGGGCCTCCTCTTTTTCCCGGTCATCACGTTCCAACCAGCCAATCCCAGGATGCCCCATCACTTGGGCAATTTCACGCCCCTGATAAACTTTTCCAATCCCATCGGCAGAAGGGGTGCAAGTTTGGTAGACTGAAGCCTCGGCGGGGGATGTATCCGCCTGCACACTCGCCATGAATAAAAGTCCGACCCAAGTAGGACTTAGAAGTTGGGTAAAGCGACGCATCACCCCATTAGGCATAACCTTTACCATCACGGACGCAAGACTCGCTGACTTCGCCTTGGCTTTCTAACCCGCAACCCTAGGAAAGAACAATGCGCTGTGGCACCGAATGGATCCTTATTGATACCGAAACCACCGGGCTTTTTGCGCCGATTCACGTCGTGGATCTCGCTGCCGTACGTATGCGAGGCTGGCAGCCTACAGGCGAAACATTCCAGGTCTTTATCAACCACCAAGTGGCCATCCCTCGGGCCGCCACCGCCATTCACGGTTATACGGAAACCTTTCTCGCTCAACAAGGCCTCGCCCCACAGGAGGCTTACAAACAATTCTTTAAATTTGCCCAGGGCGCTCCCCTTTGTGCCCATAATTTAAACTTTGATTTAAATCGCGCCCTGCTCCCCGAATGGGAACGTTTAAAGTTAAAAGCCAGTTCTTCAGCCGGCTTCTGCACGGTGAAGTTGGCCCGTCGAGTGCTTCCGGAAGTTAAATACCATGGTTTAGATTATTTGTTAGAACGTTACGGGATTAAAAATCAGCGCGCGCACCACGCCTTAAACGATGCCTTAGCCACCGCTCAATTAATGCATCAAGTCATTGGTCCACGACTCCGTGAAAGTCCGTGGGATGAGTTTAAGGCCGTGCATCAACTGGCTAGTCTCGATCGAAGCAAAGCCCTTAAACTCCTCAAAGCAGCGAAAGTTTTCCGGACTATTTAACGATGGGCAAGCCAACCCATTAGGGCTCCGAGACCAACCAACCAAGGCACGCTGATTTGGGTTTTTAGTTTCAACACCGCCATCACGGTGGCAATGACGAGGTTCAACCAGAGGGCATTATGTCCGCCTGTCAGCAGCGTAAGCCCCAAGGCCATAATAGCCCCCGCGGCAACAGCCGCCATCATGCCGATAACATCATGAAAGCGCCGATCCACAATGCCTTCGTCGGCCATGTGGGCAAAACCTAGGATAACCAAAGTCGAAGGCACAAAAGTAAAAATAGCCGGAATGAGCACTCCAATAACGGCCCCCGCGTAAGGGTGACCCTCAATGAGAAAGCCGCCTAAGCCTGCGACGCCCCCGACAAAGCTGCCTGCCAATAACAGAGGACCAGGAGTGATTTCACCGGCCACGAGTGCATCGCCAAAGTTACCTTCAGGCAACCAGTGATAGCCCTTGGCTCGGACGCGCCATAAATTTAAGGCCGCGTAAGCGCCGCCAAACGAAGTCAGTACCGCTAGTAACGAAACTTCGGTTAACTGCACAATTCCATGGGCATGACCCAAGATCGCCCAGAGTAATAAAAAGGCGATGAAAACGGGCAGTAAAAAGCGTCCGGTTTTTTGCAAGGCCAAGCGCAACGGGGCAGAAATCACTTCAACCTGAGCTTCTTCTTCTGGACGAATAAACCACGCGTAACAGCCTGCGACCACCGCAATAAATACAAAAGGTACAGAAAACAAAACCGCCACGAGCGAAATCGCCGCCGCTCCTCGGCGGACGTTGTCGGGCGTCGTGGCTTTCAGTAATCGTGATGAAAGAATGAGAATAATTCCAGCAATCGCCGCTCGTGCACCGAGAAGGAAATCTTCCACCCCAACCACGTGTTGGCCTAAGTGATACAGCCACGCCGCCCCGCCGGTCAGCAAGAGCCCAGGTAAGATAAATAAGAAACTCGCTAAGGCCGCCGCGACCCAACCGGCCTGGCGCCACGCAATCCAAGCAACTAATTGTTGCGCTTCGGGGCCGGGTAAGAACAGGCAGAGCCCGAGCGCTTTCGAAAATTGTTCGGCACTAAGCCAACCCCGGCGCTCCACGGCCTCTTGCTCCAGGGCGGCAATCTGGGCCGCTGGGCCACCCACCGAGGTTAAGCCCAGTTTCACCCAAAAACCCATCGCAAAGCGTTGCCACATACCCTTGGGATAACGTCCAGCTAGGCCGCGGGGTAAACCTTAAAAAATGCAGTTTTTATCTTAAATAATTTTTTTCCCGAGATTTGCCATCGGGGTATAATTTTATGCTATTGCGACTCACTCTGGTGACGAAACTATGACGTCAGTGTCGCCCGCACCTCCACCCCCTTCCGCCCCAAGGGTTTCCCGTCACGGCTTCAGTCTGATTCTGTCGCTAACGGTGATGTCGATGTTGGTGTTGTCGGTGATTATCATCGCTTCATTTTTATCCATCGAGGCACGGTTAGCCTGGCAGCAACAACTGAATCAACGTGCTAGGCTGAACAGCATCGCTGCCCTGCGTTTAGCCCTAGGCCACTTGCAACAAGAAGCCGGACCCGATCGACGGGCGACCGCACGGGCCGACATCACGCAGCCAAATGTCAGTGGAGCTAGTTTGCTCAACCCAGTTTGGACTGGGGTGTGGCGTTCAGACTATCCGAATCAGCCGCCGCAATGGCTGGTCAGCGGACGAGCGGATCAACCTGCTGGCTCGCAGTCGGTTTCGCTTTTTGGCCAAGCAGACTACCCCGACGCTACTTGGACCCCATGGCAAACCAACTACCCTCCAACTGCTAACACGTTAGTCCCATTAGTGGGACCCGGTAGTGCTTCTGGTGCTGAAACCGACAAACCCAGTGGCTTCGTTTCGTTACCAAAAATCAATTTACCCGATGACGGAGCTAATGGCTCTTATGCCTACTGGATTGGCGATGAAGGCATTAAGGCCCGCATTAATCTTCCAGACACACGCACCTTGAATACGGCTAATTCGAATGGTGCCTTAGCCGCGCTACACAGTCCTGTCATCCCAAGCCTCAACCTTATCCAAGGTTTTGAAAATTTTAGTAGTTACCCCGATTTACCTAAATCAGAAAGCGTACGACAGTTAAATCAACTCAGCACTTTCAACGACGGCACGAGTACTCCGCTCAATTCGCGCCGACTTTACCACGACCTCACCGGCTATGCTTCGGGCGTTTTAGCCGACAGTTACCATGGCGGATTAAAGCGGGACCTCTCGCTGGCGTTTGAATTATCGGACGCCGACTTTGCAGCGAGCGAGTTTGGATCGGGGCGGACCAATGCCGCGGCCACGACGACCGAAAATGGCATCGAGACCATCAGCATGTCCGTGCCGTTTAATGGCAGCACGATTCCGTTAGCTCCGATTTTCAATCGCAACACCCAGAACGGGAATTTACGCGGGCCTGCTTGGTCAGTCCTGCGCGATTACCACCGACTTTACAAACAACTCGGTTGGTCGGGTTTAGGTCAACCGATGCTCACCGCTCGTACCTTTTACCCGAATGCCAACGTGCTCCATCCCACACCGGATAACGGTGATCCCGCGACTATTCGGCAACGCCTCTACAGTTATCCCGAAATCTATAACGGAGATATTGGAAGCTTAAACCCTAATGTCAGCGACCGAGGCAATTTTTACGGTCAAACGCAACAACCACTCCCACGTCCCTTAAATGTTGCAGCCACCCCTTACCTTAGCCGCGTGCAAATGGTGTTTAGTATCAATCAAGAAACCTTCTTCAGCGGCGGCTATTTCTATGGCGGAATTTGGTTTAACATGACCCCGATTGTGGTGCTCCACAACCCGTACAACGTTGCCCTCTCACTCAACGGTAATGTCAATGGACAGAGCGGTAATGCCGCCGCCGTACTTACCTTTACTAATTGGTCTCAATGGGTTTTCCGCTTTAAACGTTATACCAATTACGGACTCGGTCCGACGATGTCATTTGAGATTCCCTTAAGTCTCTTTTTTGGCCTGCAAGACGACCAACGCTCGAACGATAGCGACATGTTTCGGATTAATATTCCGAACTTCGTTTTACAACCAGGCGAATATCGAGTGTTCTCTTGTAGCGACCCCAACACAGTAGATTGGCATCGGGTTGTTGCCTTGACTAATGCGTTTAATCAATCTGGAGGTTTTAATGACACTTTGGATGATTGGGGCTTCGGGCCGAGTTCTGAATGGTCAACCTCGGATGCCTTTGGTTTCGAAGTTCTCCCGGCGGGTGATTTCCGGGTGCGCTATGGTTTAGCCTGCTGGCCAGGCGACACCATCAATAGCACGATGGATACAGCTACACTGTACCAACACACCAGTGAACACACCGAATTATATTACCGGAGTCTCGATCCAGCCAAAGTCGGGGTCGCAGGGGAAAAGTTTTTTGCGAACTACAGCCAAATCGCTCCTAAGTACATTCGGGGCATTCCGCAGCCTCCTTCCATCATCACCGTGATGGATTTGGCCATGAAGCCAGTCATCGAATCCCCTCCAGGCGGCACGGGACCAGCACTCTCGCCCTTCCCCCTCTTCTCGCACTCTAACCCTATGGCCGCAACGCAACGGGCCGATGGGGCCGGTCGAACAGCCTTAGGAGACGGCAATGGCTACCTCGGTGCCCCGCCAAGTTTCCGCATGCGTTTGTATCGACCCAGTAGTTGGACGGAAGTGATTCAGACCAACAATGGCTTAGCGTTTGGAGGATACGCACTCACTGGTGCTGGCAGCAGCAATTCTCAGTTAACGGAGATTCCCTTAGTCGCACCGCTAAGTTTAGCTCAATACACCCACGCGAACTTTGGGCTACGCGATCAACAACCGCTTTTTGCTATCGGTAATAGTTTTGCCAGCACGCTCGTTGCTTCCAACGCCAGCTACCAAGTCAACGGCCCTAACTGGACGGAATTTGATGCGAGTTATTTACTCAATCATGCATTATGGGACGGCTATTTTCTTTCGGGGGCGGCACCCGAGATGACTCGGGTTACGACCCCAGCAGACCCTCAGCCCGCCCAGCCGACCGCCTCGGCCACCTCGACGTCGTCCACTTTTCAAGAGAACCGTTCCCTCAATCAAGTACTGGATGACTTCGTGCATGACGTCGCGCCGTTAGCCAATCCGCGAATGAGTTTATACCGCTCATCAAAAACGAGTAGCGATTTAAGGACTGCCTTAGGTAAGTATCAAACCAGTGCGAGTGTCTTACTCAATCAAGGGGCCTTTAATGTAAACTCGACCTCAGTTGAAGCCTGGACGACTTTTTTAAGTGCGGCCAAAAAGACCGCCCTTGCCCAATACACCAGCACTCTACCTGCGACCCAACAAAATGCCCGATACCCGCGCACAACGCCGTTGGGTAACACCTTGAATGCGACGGGAAACATGTCCGAGGCGACGCACTCTAATTGGCAAGGCATCATCAACCTGACCGACGCCCAGATTCTGGCCTTAGCCCAAGCGATTGTAAAAGAAAACAAAGTTCGCTTCACGGTGCTAACCCGGACGGAACAAGATCTCCTCAATCCCCCAAGCTCGCGCCTCTTTCGCGGACTCACGACCGCAGCGACCCCTTACCTCGGACTGACAGAATTCATTAACCGTTTCTTAAATAACACTCCTTGGGCCAGTCGCACGGGTGCGTTACAGTCCGCCATCCTCCGAGCGGACGAGGTTTATAATGCTGGCCTGAGCGATCGACTGTCTAACAAAGGAAGTATCGGAGCCGTGTCTGCGGCCACATTGAGTGCCAACACCGCAGGCTGGACCGCTAGCCCGACCAATATCGAAGCAGTCACCGTTAGTGGCACGAATAAAACCCATGCCGCCATGGGAGCCGCTGGTAATCTCCTCCAATCCGATTTACTCCAAGTGATGGGCAGTGCCCTCACGACCCGCTCCGATACGTTTACTATCCGAGTTTATGGCGAAGCCGACATGGCGGATGGCAATAGTGCGCGCCGCTGGATTGAAGCCATCGCTCAACGCATCCCAGATTACCTCGACAATATTAATGTCGCGGAAACTTCCAGCAGTGCAGTGCGACTCAATCACAACACGCCGAACCAGAGTAACGCAGACGACCCCACCGTCACGTCTACCTTGACGCCCGTGAACCAGCTACTCGGCCGCCGCTTTAAAATCATCAGCACCCGCTGGCTTACTCCCGATGAAATTTAAAACGACACTCCTACTAGGTATCGTCGCGATAAGTTTGACCGCCGAAGATCAAGCACCTCCAACGGTTGAGGCACACCTGCGACTCATTGCGATGCAACAGCCCATTATGGGGTATGGCTATAAAATCGGGAAGAAGATGGAGCCATTGGTCATCGCACCAGATTTTTTCACCCAAGAAATTACGTATCGTGGCCCAGCACATTTTGAGTTACTGCCCTACCAAGCAGAACGTGGAAGCGAAACTGAGGCCAGCAAGCCCGGTGAAACGGGGGCCTCCAAGCCAACCGAACCGGTCAAGCCTCCTAGTCCTGAAGCTGCCACTAAGACCAAACCACTCGCTTGGTTGGATTTACCCGTCAGCCCTACCCCCCAACATTTAATTTTACTCGTCGACCCCAGTCGCGGGAGCGAAGGAGGGATTTTCGCCCTGCCTGACGCCCCTGGTTCCTTCCCTTACGGCTCGTTAAGGTTTATGAACCTTTGCCCCTTCCCCCTCGAAATCCGCCTCCATGGCCAAAAGACGCCCATCCCGGCCCGGGGTAGCGCGGTCGTCCTTTCTAAGGCCAGCGAAGGGCATTATTACGAAGGAGCCATTTACAGCCTCATCGATGGGCAAAGCACCATCGCTTATAATTTAAGGATTTTTCAGCAAAATGACGTCAGAACGCTCTATTTTGTGACCCCTACCGCTCCGTCATCTCCCCAGGTGGCCCTCAAAGCAGTGGAGGACCGGAAAGCGGGAGATGCGCCGCTTTTCAAAGGTCGCTGAAGGCGTAGTGCTGACTTGTAAAAGTCATTTTCATATTTTAATATTTTTACGTCATGTTCCCTACCCCTGACTTTGCTAACAAGGTCCCCGCTAAGGCTACCCGCAAGGGCTTCAGTCTTATACTTTCTTTAACAATTATGGCGGCGATGTTGCTGATGGTCATCAGCCTCTCGGCCTTCCTGACGGTCGAGTCTCGTTTAGCCAAATCGGCCGCTTACCGGGCCCAGAGTCGTCTCCAGGCCGTGGTATCTTTGCGCTTAGCGTTAGGTCATTTACAACAAGAAGCCGGCCCTGACCGTCGCATGACAGCCCGAGCAGATATTACGGCCGACAGTATCTACCCTCCACCCAACGACAGCAAAGCCACCTCTCCGACCAACCAAGCTTCTTGGAATTGGAGCAACTTACCTAACCCCATGTGGACGGGCGTGTGGCGCAGCGACTACCCCTTACAACCCCCTGCATGGTTAATCAGCGGTCGACATGATCGACCCGCCAATTCGCAGACGGTCAACTTGTACAAGCAGACCGACTACGGAATCAATCAATGGGCGCCTTGGCAGACGGATTACAATCCAACCACCGGTCCGATGATGGTGACCTTGGTAGGCGATGCGAGTGCGAGCACTTACGTCCTCGCGAATGGGACTAACCCTGGCAAACCCGATGGGCGCGTGAAGCTCCCCAAAGTTCCGCTCCCCGATGATGGGGTTGCAGGTTCCTACGCTTATTGGGTGGGCGACGAAGGCATCAAAGCTCGCATCAATTTCCAAGACCCGCGCATTTCGCCTCCCACCTCCGTGACGGGGACCACCCGGAGCGACTTCCAAATGCAGGGCCTCCGCGGAGCCGCTCGCCCTGGCATCGAAACCATCATGGTTTACCCTCCCTCCAACCCGAGTGGCGTCAGTCCTTTTATTAACATGCCCTCTTCGGGCATTGATTCCCGGGTTAATTACATTTCCCAACTCCTCAACTTAGACCCAACCGTCTTCCCGGAAACCACCCCACCCACCTTAACGCAGTGTCTCTCGACCGATTGTAGTTTCTACTCTAAAGGCGTCCTCTGTGATTCCTTTATGGGCGGCTTAAAAATCGACCTGTCTCTCGCTTTTGAAAAATCAGATAGCGATTTTTATAATACGGAATTTGTAACGGGGGTTCCACCTAACGATAGTAACAATCCACCCTTTCCGTTAAACGGCGTCACCTTCACCCTCAACCCCAGTGATAGTGGCGTTCATGAATCTGGCGGCTATCAAGACTTCAAGGTCACCGTTAACGCTGCCGGCACTTCCTATCAAACGAGCCCATTGTGGCGTCATGGCAATCCTCCCAGCACGCAAGTAGGTCCCACGTGGGAATCACTCCGCAGTTATTACTTACTTTATAAGGGATCCGCTTCCGATGCTGGCTACTACGGCAATGGCACGGTCGCTGGCGTCACTTGGCCTACACCCACGACGCCCACTATCACCGCCCGCGCCGTTTATCCCAATACCGTCGCTTACTCTCAGTCGGGTTACGGTGGTACGGCTTACTACAGCCACAAATTCAACCGGATGGACAACCAAACCAACTACTGGGCCAATGATAATGATCCAGGAGGTGCGCCTGCGATGCGTATCACCCGCGTTGGCGTCTTCCCCTATGTGGCACGCCAACAAATGGTGCTCGGTTTAGTAAATAACAACGGTGTTATTAACCTCACCTTCACGCCCATCACGGTATTACATAATCCCTACAACATTGCGGTTAAAGTGGGATCAGTCGCCAACGAAGCAGCCGCCATGCGTTTGTCCTACCGGGCTTGGTCCTCTTGGTTTTTCCAATTCTCCAAGACCCCAACTTCATCAGGAGCTGCGACCAGTTCTTGGCAGTGGGATATGCAAACCTTAGCGTTAGCCTCTGCCGGCGCAGCGGGTGATGCTTCGAATGGACAAGCCAACTGGAATGAAGAATTCCGGACCTACATTCCCCCCATTACTCTTGGGCCGGGCGAGTTTCGCGTTTTCACGCCTAGCAACACCACCCCCTTACCCATTTCGCGTTTCACGACCTCTACCAATAACTATAATTTTATGGGCGGCTTTATGTTGCCTTGCTTAAATCAAGATCGCTCGCCTTTAGCACCCAGCACTACGGATACCATTAGTGTTGGCTTAGTCAGTTCCGCCAGCTCCCCGATTTATATTCGTCACCTCCTCAGTTCTTGGCCCGGTGACATTATCATGGGCACGAGCAATGCGGGTGATGGCGTGCTGTATAATGGTTGCAGTGAAGTCACCGAATTAACGTCTAACTCCATGGACGCTCCACGGGCAGGTTCAGCTCCTCCCAAAATCATTCCTCCTGGCACTCCACTCGCTTCGCCAGGTCAGCCTCCTAATTTACTCGCGGTGATTGATTTTGGCATTCGCTGGCCCAATGACCCGATGCCTTACCCACTGTTCGTTCACTCCAATCCGATGGCCACGGCTTGCCGCCCCGAATCAACGGGCATACCTCCGGCTGCTCCAATGCTGACCACCCCTCCTGTGGTATACGCCACGACCTCCAATAGTTTTAAAGCAACGATTTATCCTGTGAATAGTTGGGCCGAAGTTTTCCAACCTGGTCCTGGCGGAACTCTAGCTTTTGGTGGCACCTCGAACACCGCCTCTGGACAAACTTCCGCCGTTTACACGGAAGTTCCACTCTCCGCTCCGATTTCCTTAGCGCAGTTCACGCACGCGAACTTTACCATCGCCGACCAAGACCCCTTGTTTGCGATTGGTAACAGTTTCCCCTCTCCAATGGTTGGCGTGAACACTTACTGGAATAGTTATACTTTCCCAGGCACCAGTAGCGCCATCACTTGGGCGGATCGAACCTTATTCCACAACATGGCCCTCTTTGACCGCTACTTCTTCTCGGGAGCGGTGGCCGAACGTCACCAAGGCACCGTGGTGCGTAGCCAGCAACAGGTCATCACGGACTTTGCCAATAACGTTAATGGCTTAGCCAATCCACGCATCTCGCTCTTCTCCAAGCGAGACTCGACGACCACCTTAAATCGCTTACAGAATCACCGTCTGATTGCGGGTTCAGTCCTGAATGAAGGTCAGTTCAATGTGAACTCTACTTCCGTCGGCGCTTGGACCATTATGCTCTCCAATGCTAAACGCAATTCGATGGGTAATGCCACCGAAACCCAGCCGAGCACCACGGCGAATACGCGCTACCCGCGGGCGATGCGCCCCGATCAAGTAGGCTACAATTATAAAACGCCCTACAACACTGCGACCGCTTGGACTGGGTTATCTAATTTAGATGACGCCCAAATCCAACTCTTGGCTAAATCCATCGTGGATGAAATCCGCTGGCGCGTGAAGGACTTACACCGCACCGGCCACAACTTCTGGGGAGACAGTTCTTCGATCGATGGTCACACCCTCCCAACGTTCAAAGGCAAAGGCGTCGACATCCCGTTACGTCGACTTTCGGAATTTGTGAATCGTTTTACCTGTGCCCCCTATGAATGTTCTGCCTTAGGCGGCGTACTCCAAGTTGCCATCGTTCGGGCAGATGATGATGGTGCCCAACTTTCGAACCGCAGTACCCCTGCCCCCGTTTCTTCCGGAGCTCAACAAGACCCACATTTAGGTGCAGGCATCGGATCAGTCCCCTTCCAAGTGATGTATTCTACTTTTGAAGCAGATGGCCAATCGGTGCTCCTCAACCTTGAAGACCCAAGACTGGGCATGTCTGGTTCAGGCATTAAAGCCCACATGCTACAAGGTGCTCCGGGTTCACTCATTCAATCGGACATTTTAGAAGCCATTGGACCCGCTCTCGCCTCGCGTTCGGATACCTTTATTATCCGAGCCTATGGCGATGTCGTAGCCACCCCTGGCTCGACCCAAACCTACGCCTCCTCGTGGGTTGAAGCCGTGGTACAACGCATCCCGGAGTTTGTTGATCCGAGCCAAACGCCTGAAACGGAAGTTTCGGCCCCCCAACCTAATATCGGCCAAGCGAATAACGTGGGCCGCCTCCACTACCCGAATATCGTGCTCGGCCGTCGTTTTCAAATTGTAGCCGTCCGCTTCCTCTCTCAAAAAGACCTTTAATGCGACTCTCTCTCTTAGGCTGGATGACTGCTTTAGCAGTCGTCCTCTCCGCTCAATCTGAAGATGCGAGCAAAAAAACGGTGCGAATTCAGTTTCGCGCCCTTTCGTTTGACGAAGCGATTATCGGGGCGGGCTTCATGCAAGGTAAGACGGTAACGCGTCTAGATATCTCGCCCGATTTCTTCACGACGGAACAAACCTACATGGGGCCACCTCAACTTAATTTCTTCATGGCAGCCGAAATTAAGGACAACACGACAGAGCAGCATCCCGAAATTGCGGCCGCCAATTCGCACATTCGAGAGTTACGTACCCGGGAAGCGGCGGAGAACGCCGAACTGCAAACCCTCCTCACCCAGTTCCAATCCTTCAAAAATAAAAATAGCGAAAAAAGCACTTCGAAGATTTCCTCTTACGACCAACAGCAAATGGCCGAGTTGCAGTCTAAGATAAATGAAATCGCCAAGCGCCTCGAAGCCATCGAAGCGGAAATTACCAAGTCCGAAAACATCATTCGCGGGGCTTACTTCAACCAAGCCCAACCCAAGACTGATCCCAAGAAGACCCCTGGCAAACCGGATGGTAAAAATGGCAAGGCCGCCGACCCCGCGACTCCCGCGAAGCCTGACCCCAGCAAGCCAGATCCTAATAAGGCTCCCGCGAACGATCCTAATAAAGAAAAGAATCGCGAAGTCGCCCCACCCTTTGCGAGTTGCACCTTCGAAAAAAGTGGGCGCTACATCCTGCTCTTTGCAAAAGCTAATAACGAGCGACGCATCGTTGTCATGGAAGACCATGAAGAAGCCTTCCCCTTCGGAGGGATTCAATTCATGAACCTTTCAGGTACCAAAGTAGAAATTCGCTACCCTGGAAAAACCACCGCGTTGGCACCGAACGAAAAGGGAGTTGTCACTTCACCTGCCCCGGTTGGTTCCTACGCCCAAGCGGATTTATACACCGCCGGCGATGATGGGATGCAAATCGGCAACGTCGTTCGCACCTACCAACAAGCCGAGGTTCGGACGCTCTTCTTTATTCTCCCCTCGCCCAATGGCGGTCACGCCGTACGTCTCAAGGGCATTGAAGAACGTAAGATGCCCGATGCCGCCCCCGACCCCAATGCTAAGGGCGCCAACGGCAAGCCTGGGGCCGCTCCAGCTAAGCCGGCCGCTAAGTAACTAAGCGCTGTAACGCCAATCGAGAATCTCGGCTTGGAGGAGTTTTCTTCCCTGCCAGCGATTCCATTGGAACTTAACGGCTAAGTCAACGGGTCGACCCAACTCGGGTAAACGATCCGCCAAGCGCCAAGCGACAAAGTTCAAGCGACGCGAGGCATTGATGTTATGTTGGTACCGGAAATTGCTTTCGCCAAAGACCGTTGGGGCGCGTTCAAAGACGAATTTCTTCAGCCCGAAGAGCGGTTCTTGATTACCCTCCCCGAAGGGCTGCAATAATTCCAAATCGTCCAGAAGGCGTTCGCTCACGTCCGTGACTTTTAACCAATGGATAATTTCTAAGTCGCGACCATCAGGTTGTGCCTGCCCTTGAGCTTTCTGCACCGCGATGGCTTCGGCAAATTTCTGGCGAAACTCGTCAATGGCAGAAACTTTAATCGAAATCCCCACGGCCATGGGATGCCCTCCGTGCGTAAGCAACAAATCCGAACAAGACATCAAAGCCTCGACCAGGTTAACCCCCGGTACACTTCGTCCTGAGCCCTTGGCGATGTCACCTTCACGTCCCAAGACAATCACCGGTCGATCTAACGAACGGGAAAGTTTGCCGGCGGCAATCCCGACGACGCCGGGATGCCAATCGCCAAAAACAATGTAAGCAGGGGCATCGCCCATCGTGGCCGCTTGGGCCGCCGCTTCCTCGGTAACTTTCTTATCAATCTCTTGGCGCTCGCGGTTGATCTGATCCAATTGGGCGGCATCACGGGCACAATCCTCCAAGGAATCGGATAAAAGTAACTTTAAAGGCAGCGAGGCATCCGCCAAGCGACCGCTGGCATTGATGCGCGGCCCGATGCGATAAGAAACATCTACGGAAGTCAGTACACTGCCCGGCTCCATCCCACTCACTTCAATCAAAGCTCGTACTCCCGGACGCTGCGTTTCGCTCAAAGCCTTTAAGCCATGCGAGGCCAGAATGCGGTTTTCGGCACGCAGGGGCACCAAATCCGCAATCGTGCCGAGAGCAGCTAAATCGAGATAATCTTTGACCGAAATCGAAGTACCGCGTTCATCGCCGGCTAAACGGAGGACTTTCAGGACGCCATGAATCAGCTTAAAGACTAACCCTGCCGTGCAGAGCGATTGCCACGGGGCATCGGCGGCATCATTAACCCTGGGATTCACGAGGAGGCATTGCACGCAATCCGCTTTGGCGACGTGGTGGTCGACAACAATCACTTCGACCCCTGCCCCTTGAAGGAAGGTTACTTCTGCCTTAGAGTTCGTTCCGCAATCGAGAGCGATAAATAATTGGGGCTTGGTTTCGGCCAAGACGCGTTCAATCGCCGCCATCGAGAGACCATACCCTTCTTCAAGGCGACGCGGCACAAAACTCGAGGGTTGGGCTCCCAGACGACGTAAAAAATGGACCAACATTGCCGTACTCGAAACGCCATCGACATCGTAATCCCCCAAGATCGCAATGCGTTCTCCGGCTTGAGCGGCTCGGACCAAACGCTCCGCTACTTTACGCAATCCCCCGACCGCGAACGGGTCGGAAACATGCGCTAACTGAGGACGAAGGTGTCGCTCCGCCTCGGCTTCATCGGCAAAAAGCCGGGCTAAAAAAACGGCCACCGGCTCGCTGATTCCTAAAGAAACGACGAGACGCTGAACGAAGGCCACGTCAGTGACCCGGTGGGACCATGCTGCCATACTCCGAAGGCTTTAAACCTTATCGGAACCCGCCTCCCAAGAGTAAGTCCGAGGCAGCTCGGCTGCATCGACACCCTTGCGATCACCGCGGTGCCACCAATAGAAAATGGGGCTGGCGATAAAGATGGAGGAGAAAGTTCCGGTGAGTACACCGTAAATGAAGACTTCGCCGTAAAGACGTACGTCCCCTGCACCAAAGGCCCAGAGAGCCACGGCACAAAGGAACACGGTCGACGAGGTCAAGATGGTACGCGACAAGGTGCGATTGATGGCGAAGTGAATGACTTCCATCAACGAACGCGAGGGGTTGTTCGACAGTTCTTCCCGAATCCGATCGAACACAACGATGGTGTCATTCACCGAATAACCGATGATGAGCAAGATGGCTGCAATGAGGGCCGCATTGAACTGACCGCCAAAGAAGACGAACAGCGCAATGGTCATCAGAACGTCGTGCAAGGTGGCCACCATGGCCGCAATCCCGAAGCCAGTTTCAAAGCGCAACGAGACGTAAATACCAATCCCCACCAAGGCCAGGATAACGGAGATGATCGCATTCTGACGCAAATCACCGCTCACGGAGCCACCAATCGCTTCACGTGAAAGCATCAACTTATCCACCGGTTGCGTGGCGTCTTTAAGAATTTCAGGATACTTCTCCTTAATGGCGGCGACAATCTTCGCCAAGTTAGCGAAGTCGCCCTTCGACTTATCCTTCGTTAATTCGGTTTCGATGCGGAGCATCGTATCGCCCCCGCCCACCGGGGTTTGCAACGCCACCGTCGTATCTCCGAGGCCGAGACCGCTCGCTAACTTAAGGACTCGACCCGTATCAACTTTCGCCGAGGCGTTAATGGCTAACTGCGTTGATTCACCACCGCGGAAGTCTTTACCAAAGGCCTCTTTGCCTTTCATCAAAAGCACGCCGATACCGATGGCCACAATGCACCACGAAACCACGAACGCCATGCGGGCGTAGTTCAGGAATTGGATATTTAAGTTATGACGGAAGACCGGTAACCCGAAGATGCGCGTCATCACCCCACCCTTGAGGGAGATTTCCTGTAAACCACGGCAAGTGACCAACGTGGTGAAGAGCGTGGTGAAAATACCAATGATCAACGTCACGCCGAAACCACGCACGGGACCCGTGCCCATGAAGGCCAGAATCAATGCCACGAGTAAGTGGGTTAAGTTGGCGTCAATAATCGTCCAGGTAGCACGGTTATAACCCTCGCGCAGCGACATCGCGCGGTCCTTACCCAAGCGGGTTTCTTCGCGCACGCGTTCAAAAATCAGAATGTTGGCGTCCACGGCCATCCCCAACGTCAAGACCAAGGCCGCAACGCCTGGTAACGTAATCGTGGCACCGAAGTAAGCCATCGCACCTAACATCAAGAGCAAGTTCAGCACCATGCCCAAGACGGAGATAAAACCGCCCCAGAGGTAGAAACCGATCATGAAGAAGATGACCAAAGCGACGGCAACCGCCGAAGCGACCACCGACTTCCCTTGGGCGTCCTTCGCCAGCGTCGGACCCACCGAGGTGACGTCCTGCGTGATCAACGGAAACTCTAAAGGATTATTTAAGACGTTAGCCAAATTAATGGCTTCTTCGCGCGTGAAGTTACCGGTGATGGTCGCACCCGTGCTACGAATCGCTTCGCGAACCGTCGGGGCGGATTGTAATTTACCATCTAAGACGATGGCCAATTGACCCACCGAGGAGACATTGCCTTCGGCGATTTTCGCCGTGAGGTCACCAAATTTCTTCGAGCCTTCCGACGTAAATTTCATCTCAACATAGAAGGATAAACCGTCCGTCGAATTAGCTTTAGCCGCACTGATAATCGCCCCCGTAGCATCCGCCCGTTTGCGCACGTAGTAGCGGTGAATCTTCGTTTCACCTTTCACGGGATCGACTTCGCGGAGAGACAATACTTCGTAAGTTGCGATGGCCGACGAAGCCCCCGCATTCACATCTTCTGGTAAAGCTTTCAGCGAGTAATCACGCTCATTTTCGGAAGGACGAGCGGTACGATGCACTTGACGAAACTCCAGCTTAGCAGGCTTCTTTAAGGCATCAATGACATCGGGATTATTGGCGGCATCTTCACCCGGAAGTTGGATTTCGAGTGCCAAATCACCTACGGGGCGCAAGACAGGCTCAGCGACGCCAAAAGAATTCACGCGCTGTTCCATCACTTGCAAAGCTTGGTTCACCATTTGCTGGTGCGAAACGGCAGCCTTATCGTTATTAGTTTGGGCACCCGACTCGGCACCAGTGGGATCGACTTTGAGCGTGAAAGAAACACCCCCCTGTAAGTCCAAACCCAACTTCAACTTACCTTGCGAGTTGACCAGCAACTGTTTGAGCACGATGCCGTTCCGCTTGGTCATATCGGGCTCACGCACAAAGTCCGCTTCCTTATAGAAGAAAGGACGGAGGTCGACCGGGTTCGCCCGGCCGCGACCTTCACCGATGTCGCGTAACGCTTGGAAATAGGAGACCGACTTCTTATCATTTGGAGCCGAGGCATCCTTGTAGAGACGCATGCGCTCTTTGGCTTCTTGATGCAACTTCGCAAAGTCCGCGGCGTTAGCGATGACTTGCGTAGGGACAAACTCTTCGAGGGGGGTGGGAGCGATGGGGTAGAACTCAACCCAAGCTACAGCGAGGGCAATGAGGGAGACCGCCAGCTTCCAGAACCAAGTCCTGGATGACATTGGGAGAAAATTTACGGGGTTAAGGCTGCGAGTGGATTATTTAGCCTCGATGACCGCTGCTGCTTTGGCCGTGATCACCGAACGATCGACTTGCATCCGACCGCTCTCAACCTCGACCATCAACTTAGAGCCATCAATCGAAACCACCCGGGCGTAGATACCATTAAAAATGAGCACTTCGTCGCCCACGGAGAGACCGGCTTGGAGTTTTTCGACCTCTTTTTGACGTTTACGCTGGGGAGCAATCATTAAAAAGTAGATCCCAGCGAAGAATAAGGCGTACATACCCAGCATAACCAGGCCTCCACCTCCGTTATCATTGGCGCCAGAAGCTGCAGGCGTAGCTTCCGCTAGTGTATGCAGTTCAAGAGTTTGTAGTGTTTTCATGATGTTTATTGTTTAGAAATTGGCGAGTCCTACCCCCTTCAAATGCAAGACCGAGACAAAAAGGCAAGCCCTGCCTGTTTCCAATTGTTTTTGCTTAAAAAAGGAAACCCTGACAGATTCATTAACTCTTTCTTTATATGGGTAAGACCTCTCACGGGCCCGGCGATGCCGCATCCTCTCCTATCACCCCCCTGACACTGGGGTCTATCATCGCTGCGTTAGGGGTGGTTTTCGGTGATATTGGCACTAGCCCGCTCTACGCTTTCCGGGAATGTCTGCGCGTCAGTCAAGGGAACACGGCCATCACCCCCGAGCAATTAGTGGTACCCGCCCTCTCCATGATCATCTGGTCATTGATTTGCGTGGTGACGGTCAAATACGTGCTGCTCATGATGGAAGCGAACGATGACGGCGAAGGCGGTATCATGACGCTGGTCTCGCTCGCCTCCTCCCACACAGAAGAGAACCGGAAGCGCAAACACCGGAGTGCCTTAGTGCTCTTAGGCGTCTTCGGTACGGCCATGCTTTACGGCGATGGCGTGATTACACCTGCCATCTCGGTACTCTCGGCTCTGGAAGGGATCAAGGAGGCCAATGAGAGCATGAAAGGCCCCATCAGCCCTAATTTGATCGCCCTCGTGATTCCCTTAGCAGCGGTACTCATCCTCGGCGGGATCTTCTGGTTACAAAAACGCGGCTCTGGCAAAGTGGGGATGTACTTCGGGCCGATTACTTTGGTGTGGTTCATCGTGATTGGCACCACGGGAGCTTGGTCGCTTTGGACGCACAGCGCGGTATTTACCAAAATCCTAAGTGCGATTAATCCCTTAGAGGCCTTGGTATTCGTAGCCACCAAACCAGGACTGGGCGTCATCATTTTGGGTTCGGTCTTCCTCGCCGTTACGGGAGCCGAAGCCCTTTACGCCGACATGGGTCACTTCGGTCAACGGCCCATTCGTGCAGGTTGGTACTTCATCGTCTTCCCTGCCCTGATTTTAAATTACCTAGGACAAGGAGCTTGGGCCCTCGCGCATAGTTCCGAGCTCGCTTCTTGGGCCCAACACAAAACGACGGATGACATCAACCCATTCTTCAATATGGCTCCAACGTGGACCCAGATTCCATTAGTGGTGATTGCCACCTTGGCCGCCATTATTGCGTCGCAGGCCCTGATTTCCGGGGCGTTCTCCACCACGATGCAGGCTATCCAGCTGAACTACCTGCCACGCATGCGCATTGAGCGGACGTCGGATGTGGAATCCGGCCAAATCTATGTCCCCATCATCAACTGGTTACTGATGATTGGTTCGATTTACTTGGTACTTCACTACGAAAATTCCGAGCGGCTCGCGAGCTCCTACGGTATTGCCGTGAGTATGACGATGTTGGCTACGACGATTTTATACGGTCGCTACTTAGCGAAGAAAATTAAGATTTCGACAGTCGCGGCCTATGCTTTGGTGTCCGGCTTCGTCACTCTGGAACTGTTCTTCGTTATCGGTAACTCCCATAAGATTTGGCCCGATGGTTGGATGCCCCTCGCCGTCGGTATCATCGTTTATTATATTATGTCGGTCTGGAATAAGGGTCGCATCGCCATGCGCGACAAACTCGCCCAAAACGAGCCGGCCGAATCGGTTTCGGAATTCAGTCAATTCATCGATAGCGTCGAGGATCGCTACCAAGCTGGCAAACTCAGTCGCGTGCGTGGCACGGCTATTTACCTCGCGGGTAATACCCGAGCCGTCCCGTTGGCTTTAGCACACAACCTCAAACATAATAAATCGCTCCACGATCACATCATCGTGGTCACCCTTAATGTCGACGAAGAGCGTCCCATCGTGCCCTTGAAAGATCGCATGCGCTTTGAACCGCGCCATCCAAAGTTCTGTAATTTAACCCAAAAAACCGAATTCCCCTTAGTCCTACGCGTGATTGGGACTTTCGGTTTTCGTGAACAACAAGACATCTTCCCAGTGCTCAATGCCGCTTATGCTGAATTAGGCATCAAGCCGAATGAAATGGAGACCACTTACTTCCTGAGTCGCGAAACGATTGTACGCGATGTCTCGCGCAATTTCTCCCTCAACGCCGTCCAAGAAAAAGTCTTCGAAGTGCTTAACCGCAATGCCCTCTCGGCAACGGCCTACTTCAACCTACCTCCTGGTCGCGTGGTCGAACTCGGGATGCAGGTTGAACTCTAAGGAGTTTGCAGCCTGAAGACGAACGCCTGCTTGCAAGGGTGATTGGCTTCATCGGCCATTTCCTTAGGTGTGGTAATCACCAAGGTACTACCCACTTGTTCCCAAGCCAAGGGGTCAGGCCAGCCCAAGAGCGTGACAGTCATCCCAACTTGAGCTTGTAAGACTTTAGTACGCACCTGCGGTCCAGGCCAACCATACGAAATCAAATACCGCTTCTTACCATCCCGGGATTGAGTAAAGCGTAGTACCCCTTCTTGTACCACGGGCATTGCCTGCACCCCTTCCACGGCTTCGCGATTAATATCTAACCAAGCTTCTAAATACTGAAACTGGTCGACGCGTTCTGCAGAAGAAGGCGATACCATCTGATAAGCATCAGTCTGAGACCGGCCTGCCGCCGCGTCTTCAATCACGCGAATTAATAAATCCTCCCGGGTGGCCGGAACGGTTTCACACCCTACACAAAGCAATCCCAACATCACGGCCTTTAGGAAACCCCAAGGCCGCCGTGCCATGTTAAACCTTCGCTCCCTTGGACTTGGCGACTAAATCGTAAAACCGCGTGAAAAGCACGTCCGCATCATTCGGACCTGGACCAGCTTCGGGGTGATATTGCACCGAGAAGACTGGCTTATCTTTCAAACGCAGACCCGACACCGTGCCGTCGTTCATATTCACTTCCGTGACGATGGCGCCACACTTCTCTAATTCTTCAGGCTTCGAAGCAAAACCATGGTTTTGGGCCGTGATCGAGACGCGATCAATTTCGTGATTCTTCACGGGCTGATTACCACCGCGGTGGCCGAATTTTAATTTATAGGTCGAAGCCCCAATGGCGTGCGTGATGATTTGGTGGCCTAAGCAAATGCCAAAAACGGGATAGGTCTTAATTAAATCCGCAACCGCTTCGTGCGCATACTTCAAGGCCGCAGGATCACCCGGGCCATTAGACAGGAAGACCGCATCAGGATTAATCGCCCGAACCTCGGCAGCCGGCGTCCGCGCGGGGAAAACATGCACGTCGAAACCTGCAGCCACTAAGCGGCGGAAAATCGAGGTCTTAGCCCCAAAATCATAAGCCGCAACTTTGTAGCGGACCGGGCGGTTTTGCGGTTTGTATAAATGCGTACCGGGAACGGTGAACAATTCCGTATCCCCGAACTTACTGTTAAAATGATAAGGCTTAGCGCAAGTGACGTCTTGGACGAAGTCAGCCCCCACCGTCCCCGACCAAGCACGAGCACGTTGAACGGCTTCGGCATCGCTAATCCCTTCGGTCGACAGACAAGCCTTCATCACACCGGCTACCCGCAATTTCTTCGTCAGGGCACGGGTATCAATGCCTTCAATGCCAGGGATTCCAAATTTCTTTAACCAAGAACTCAGGTCACTCGTCGCCCGCCAATTGGAAACCACCGGCGACAACTCGCGCACCACGAAACCCGCCACATGGGGGCGGGCGGATTCAAAGTCTGCTTCGTTCACCCCGTAGTTGCCGATTTGAGGGGCGGTCATGGTCACGATTTGACCAAAGTACGAAGGATCCGTGAGGATTTCTTGGTAGCCCGTCATGCTGGTATTGAAGACGGCCTCACCGCACAAGGTGGCGGCGGCCCCAAACGCCCTGCCTCGAAGGATGGTTCCATCTTCTAAGGCGAGCACAGCGTGGCGGGTCATGAGTCCGTTTTGAAAGAGGGTTCTGATGAATTGTGAAGCAAAAAAAGAAAACCGATGCAGATAATTTTAAAAACCCCGCTCACGGTCGCCACCTAGGGGGGTCGCTGGGCGACTCCGGGGGTCCAAACTGTCAGCCTGGTAGGGCTTATGCACCTGCCAACCTGCTCGGTACGGTGCTCCGACGGTCTTAACCAAGTCTGTAATGGCCTTTAGGACCGCTGGGTTGGCTCGCTGGGACCATTCGGGGTGCAACCAGACGTGCTTAGCCAACCAACGACCCCCTACGGCTTCTAGCCACTTCGCGGGGCTATCGGGGGTCTCCACGATGACTTTAACCTCATCAGCCCGGGCCAGCGACTCTGCCAAGGGAAGTTTAGCCCACTTAGGGCTGACCGTAACCCAATTGAAGCCCTCGGCGATGGGATAGGCCCCGCTGGTTTCTAAGTGAATCGGCAAAGCCACCGCACGGAGGGCCGCCAGAAGGGCCGTCAAATCATGCACACAAGGCTCGCCACCCGTGATGACCACAAACTCGGGTCGGGCCGCCTGAGCTTCTTGAGCGAGTTCTACCGCCGAGGCCTTGCGCAAGTCCTTGGGGACAAACTGCGGGTGCCAAGTCGAGGCCGAATCACACCAACTGCATTTAATCGGACAACCCTGCAAACGGATAAAGAAAGCTTTCCGACCTAGATGCACGCCCTCCCCTTGCCAGCTCAGGAATGTTTCATTAACCGGGTAAACAAGGGACATGACTCGGACTACGGCTGGTAGCGCGCCTTGTTTTTATAATCTTCGTGCAAGATCAGCGCATGAATCCAAGCCCGCCCGCCCGTGTGCTGCTTCACCAATGGGTTAAGGGTTTCGAACAAGAACTGCGCAATGCCTTCCGTCGAAGCCGAATCGACCACCAAAGGTTTAAAAAGTTTAGGATGTTGTTGTAACAACGTTTCGCGCACTGGGTCGTCCTTCGCCAATAAACAAGCGTGGTCGAGGTGCTGCTGAATCCATTCTTTAAGAAAACCGAGCCCACCAAAATCGACGACAAAACCGCAGGCGTCTAATTCGCGACAGGCAAACTCGATTTCAATCGACCAATTATGACCATGGATAAAAGAGCAATGCCCTGCATGCCGATGTTGCCGGTGGGCAAACGGGATGTCGCGATAGGTTTTACTGCAGGTGTGCATGAACCTACTACCTGTAAGGTCATCCCGCCCATACTCGCAAGGCACTTTATTAAGTAAAATGCCCGCAAACTCGCAGGGCTCCCCAAAAGCGTTTAAAAATTGAAACGCCCACCGACCGTCACGATGGAACGTGGGGCCAGTTGGTAACCGTTGTAATTTTGATAAACGGGGAGTTGCCAGAACAAGTAGGCGTTAAAGTAGCTGGCGATAGGCACCGAGAAACCTGGGCTTAAGTAGAGCGTTTGACTACCCGTGTTGGCGGCATCCGCATTCACCCCTGAATCGCGATCAAGCCACTGTGCATTGAACTGGAACATTGGAATGATGGAATCAAAACCAAGGTACCGAAAACCTAAGTTCGCATTCACCGCGTCGCCGGGACGATAACCCAGCGAAGCACTATTAGCCCGTTGGTAAAGGGCTTGGGCAAAGTAATCAAACTTCCCAGGTAAATTGCCAAAACTATACAGACCCAAAATCGTATCCGTAGTCCCGGTGCCAAGCTGTAGACTCCGTGCTAAAGACTGACCTGCAATGGCCCCGGTGTCGTAGACTTGAGTCGTACTACCCGTGGGCAATTTAAGACCGACTTGTAAGCCTAAGGTCTGCTGGACGAGCACCCCCTGCAATCGCGCCACGACTTTCATATCCCCCAAACCTTCCTTTTGCGTCGCCCCCGCATCCGTGCCGTCAAAATTATAACCATTCGTCGAGTGCGTCCGAGCAATGTAAGGCAACTGCACATTCAAACCCCAATGCGCGTTATCACTGTAATCTAAACCAAGCGTGTAAGTTTGATTCAAAGTTTGCAGTTCTTGCTCATACCCGCTCACCGGCCACGTCGCCACCGCACTCGTACCAGAGCGCGTTTGGGTCTGGTTATTCGTGTCATAACGAAAATCGACTTTAAAACCACCATTCGTAGCGAGCGCCTGCGACTCCCAATCTGAACTCAAAGGACTGTTGGCCACCGAAGCGGCTGATAAATGCGAACCGAACGTGGCGAGTAAAGTAGCGAGAGCGAGAGGCTTTAACGCCGAGGTAGATGGTAGCTTCATAGGGGATGGGTTGCCTGATTTTTAAAGCCAAGCCAGCCACTCTCAAGGGGAATTATTTCCCGTAAAAAATAACCTAAAAATCAACTGGCGTAGACCGTCGGATCCACCACGCCCGCCAACTTAAACGCTTCGCGCCGCTCGACACACGTCCCACAGCGTCCGCAATGTTTATCACCCCCCACATAACAGGACCAGGTTAACTCCAACGGCACTTTCAAGCGGGCCCCTTCTTGCACAATGAGCGTTTTATTCCAGCCGACAAAGGGACGTTCTAAAATAATTTCATGCCAATCAGCCAAGCGCAGCGCCCGATCTAAAGCATCCGCAAATTCCGGACGACAATCGGGGTAAATCGCATGATCACCGCTGTGCGCCCCATAGGCTACGGAACTGGCTTGTAGTGACATCGCCAAAGAACCCGCCACAGCGATGAGGAGCATATTACGATTCGGGACCACCGTTGCCTTCATGCTGACTTCTTCATAATGCCCTTCGGGAACCGCAACTTTTTGATTCGTCAACGCATTCGCACCAAAAATGGGCGCCAAGGCACGCAAGTCGGCTACTTGATGAGGAACTTGGTAATACCGACAAATGGCTTCGGCGGCCACGAGTTCGCGACGGTGCCGTTGGCCGTAATCCACCGATAAAGCATGCACTTCCCGACCCTCGGCGACTAATTTAGCCAAGAGGACGGTGGAGTCGATGCCTCCAGAATGAATCACGACCGTTTTGCTCATCGGGCAAAACTCCAACGCAGACTTCACGAGGGAGCAACTAAACTGTGAGCCGTAAGCGCAATTTTAGTTGCTCTAAATACGCCAAAGCGACCGATTCCGCCACGCGCATCGAGGCAATCTGGGGCTTGGTTTCGTCCTTCTCCCCTGCCAAGTGCAACCAACCATGCGTTAAATAAAGTCGAAGTTCTTGAGCGAGCGTATGCTGGTGTTCCTTGGCGGCCCGCTTGGCTTGATCGATATTAATACAGATTTCCCCCGCAAAAGGTTCTACCGGATGCGGCTCGCCAATAAACGTAATGACATCCGTCACGCTAGGATCTTCGAGAAACTCTTGGTGCAATCGAACGATTTCTTTGTCATCCACAAAGACAACTGAGAGTTGTCCCTCGGGGCAGTCGTAGCCCTTCAGACGGTCGAGGGCCTGCAAGATGCGCTTCACCGAGGCCGAAGAAACCTTCACCCGTGCGTGGCGATTCGTAATGGCTACCTCGCGCTTCATGCTCCTTGAGCCCGACGATGACGAGCATAGGCTTTAACGATTCGTTCTACCAGCGCATGGCGTACCACGTCCGTGTCTTCAAAGTAGCATAATTCCACGCCCCGTACGCCGCGCAAAGCCTCCAAGGCTTCGTGCAGCCCTGACAAGCGGTGACGCGGCAAGTCGACTTGAGTAGGATCGCCCGTGACGACCATCTTCCCCTTTTCGCCCAGTCGAGTTAAGAACATCATCATCTGTTCCGCCGTCGCATTTTGGGCTTCATCCAGCACCACAAAGGAGTCCGACAAGGTACGACCACGCATGTATGCCAAAGGAGCAACCTCGATGATATTACGTTCAATCAAGCGATTCACCTCGTCCTTACCCATCATATCGTAGAGGGCGTCGTAGAGCGGAATCAAGTAAGGCAGGATTTTCTCGCGTAAATCACCAGGCAAGAATCCCAGCGCTTCGCCGGCCTCAACCGCTGGCCGAGTTAAAATAATTCGGCGTACAGTACCTTGCGATAACGCATGCATCGCCGCCGCCATGGCCAAATAGGTTTTACCGGTACCTGCGGGGCCAACGCCAAAAACAATATCAGAATGAAGAATGGTTTGTAGATAATGTTTTTGGGCAAACGTGCGGGGCACCAAACTCATCTTCCGCAGCGGTAAAACTAAGGGCTCTTGGACTAATTTTTGCCAAGGGCCTAAATCATCCGAGGCGGCAGCTTGTAAAATTTTCCGAAAATCATCCGGACGGATTAACATCCCTTGCGCCCGTGCCTGTTCAAGTAAGCCAAAGAATTTCTTGGTCTGCTCGAGTGCCGAGGACGTCCCTTTCAATTCCATCCAGGCATCACGGGCGACAATCTTAACCTGTAAGACCGCTTCCGTTTCTGCCAATAAAGAGTCCGCACCACAATGCAGGGCCATCCGCTGGCGACCTTCGGCAAAAGTTAAGGTGAGTTCGGACATGCTTTAAAGTGGGCAATGATGACCTAGGTGGAACTAAAGACAAGCGGTTCTATCCTTTAATAAACTCCGCGTGTAAAAGCACCCAGAGTTCATCTAAAGCCTGTGGCAGTAACTGCGTCTCCGCAATTACGGGCATAAAGTTTTGATCCCCTTCCCAACGGGGTACGATGTGAAAATGGAGGTGCGAAGGAATCCCAGCACCCGCCACCTTACCCAAGTTTAAGCCGATGTTAAAGCCTCCTGGGTTTAAGACCTTCGTGAGCACCGCTTGGGCCTTGATTAGCAAATCCAGCAACGCCACCCGCTCCTCGGGCTGCAAATCCGCCAATTGCCCAACCTCGCGATTCGGTAAAACCATCAAGTGACCAGCGTTGTAGGGCGAATTATTAAGTATGACAAAAGCATGCGTCCCGCGGTAGACGATGAGGTTTTGGCGATCATCGGAGCTACTCCACAAGGCTCGAAACGGACTGTGGGCCCCCTGGGGCTTAGGAGCTTTTATATACTGCATGCGCCAATAGGGGTGGAGCCTGGTCATGGTTTACTTCCAATAATCAGTGAAATTTTCGGGAAGCAAGGGCATTGGCAGTCCGTTTTGGCTAATTCTTGCCAGCCCTCGGTCATCTGTCCTATGTCGAGGGTTCATGGAAAACGCGTCTGGCACCTACGATTTCACAGCGTTCGAAAACCGCTGGCAGTCCTTCTGGAAAGAAAAAACTACTTTCCAAACGGCGCCCCTCAACTGCGGTCGCCCTAAATACTACGTGCTCGATATGTTTCCCTACCCCTCTGGGGCCGGCTTGCACATCGGTCACCCCGAGGGTTACACGGCCTCCGATATTTTAGCGCGTTATAAATTAGCCCAAGGGTTCAATGTCTTACACCCCATGGGCTGGGATGCGTTTGGTCTGCCGGCCGAACAACACGCCATCGCCACGGGCGAGTCACCCGCGATTCAAACCCAACGCAACATCGATAACTTTCGTCGCCAGTTACAAATGCTGGGCTTCGCCATCGATTGGCAGCGGGAACTCGCGACGACCGACCCAGGCTACTTCCGCTGGACGCAGTGGATTTTCTTACAACTTTTTCGTCAGGGTCTGGCCTATGTTTCGGCTAAACCAGTATGGTTCTGCCCTGCCCTCGGCACCGTGCTCGCCAATGAAGAAGTGCTCTCAATGGAAGTGTGGCACTGCCCTGCACTCCAAAAGGATCTGCTCGATAGCGAAGTGGTGGTCACCAAAACCGGCGCCACGAGCAAAATCGGCAATCATCCCGTCACGTCGCTCGGCAAACAGCCGCGCTCTGAACGCGGTCACCACCCGGTGGAACGTCGCCCGATTCGCCAATGGGTACTCCGCATTACAGCCTACGCCGAAAAACTGATTGAGGGCTTAGATGCGCTCGACTGGCCAGATTCGACTAAGCGCTTACAAAAGAATTGGATTGGAAAATCGGAAGGGGCGGAAGTGACCTTTGCACTAGAAGGCCACACCGACTCTCTGACGGTCTTCACCACGCGTCCCGATACGCTCTTTGGCGCGACCTACATGGTGATTGCGCCCGAACACCCCCTCGTCAGTAAAATCACCACCACCGCTCAAAAATCCGCCGTCGAATCCTACCTCGAGGTGGTAAAAAACAAGTCCGACCTCGAGCGTACTGATCTAGCCGACAAGAAAAAGACCGGTGTCTTTACAGGAGCTTACGCCATCAATCCCGTCAATGGGGCTAAAATCCCCGTGTGGATTGCGGATTACGTGCTGATGACTTACGGCACGGGTGCCATCATGGCAGTCCCAGCGCACGATGAACGCGACTGGGAATTCGCCAAAGAATTCAAGTTGCCGATTATTCAAGTCGTGGGGGCGGACGCCGAAGTGGATGTGCAGAAAGCCGCTTGGACCGAAGATGGTCCGATGGTGAACTCAGGTCCCTTTAACGGCTTATCTTCCTTCGAAACCAAAAAGCAAATCACCGCCGACCTCGCCGCTCGCGGCCTCGGAAAATCCGCGGTGAACTTCAAACTGCGCGATTGGCTGTTCTCGCGTCAACGCTACTGGGGCGAGCCCTTCCCGATTCTCTGGATTAAGCCTGCCGACTACGCACGCATTCCAGCCGATGCGGCCATCCGCGAATTTTTACCTGCACAACCTGTGCCTTGTACAATCGAGGGACAAGAGTTCTACGCGGTGCCCTTAACATCGAAGCAATTACCGCTTACCTTGCCGGCGGTTAAATCTTATCAACCTTCGCCAACAGGTGACTCGCCTTTATCGAAAGCCACTGAATGGACCGAAGTCTGGTATGACCTTGCTACGGGCCAAACGGTTTCGCAAACGCAACCCGCCCCTGGCCCGCTTTGGGTCAAGGCCTCGCGCGAAACCAACACGATGCCCCAATGGGCTGGTTCATGCTGGTATTACTTACGCTACATCGATCCGACCAACCAAAACGCGTTAGCTTCCACCGAAGCACTCAAGTATTGGGGCTGCCCCGATTTCTACATTGGCGGTGCGGAACACGCAGTCTTACACTTACTCTACGCCCGCTTCTGGCATCGTTTCTTGTACGACATTGGCGTGCTACCTACGGCTGAGCCGTTCCAAAAACTTTTCCACCAAGGCCTCATCCTCGGTGAAGACGGTGAAAAGATGTCCAAGAGCCGTGGCAATGTCGTTAACCCCGATACGATTGTTAAAGAACACGGTGCAGACGCCTTGCGCATGTACCTCATGTTCCTCGGACCCTTAGAGGCTTCTAAACCATGGAGTTCAGAAGGCATCTCGGGTATTACCCGGTTCCTACGTCGTCTCTGGCGGCTCGCGGTCGATGAAACCACTGGTGGCGTATCGACGAAGATTTCGGCGCAAGCTCAGGAGAGCGAAGATTTAGTACGCGAGCTCCATCGCACGATTCAAAAGGTCGAAAAAGACATCGAGACCTTGCAATTCAACACCGCGATTTCGCAGATGATGATTTTGATGAACGTGGCAGAAAAATCTCCCTCGCTTCAACGTTCCACGGTGGAAACTTTTGTGCAACTCGCCGCCCCTTTCGCGCCTCACGTGTGCGAAGAAATTTGGGCTCGTTTAGGTCACACTGGTTCCATCACGCAAGCAGCTTGGCCTAAGTTTGATCCTGCCAAGTTAGTCGAATCTTCCGTGGAAATCATCTTCCAGGTGAACGGCAAAGTCCGCGCGACAACCAAAGTCGCCAAAGAAACTTCCAAAGAGGCGTTACTCGCCCTCGCCCGGGCTCACCCCGACGTGCAAAAATTCCTCGAAGGCAAGACCCTCGTTAAAGAGGTCATCGTCCCCGGTCGCTTGGTTAATATCGTGGTAGCAGGCTAAGCCTCTACCACGAAGGTCGACTACACTTCGGCCATCTCTAAGCGAGGTACCAAGGCGTGGTGAATGGCGTAAGCCAAGACGTAGGCAAACGCGCAGAAGCTAAACAGGATGGCATAGCCACCCGTGGGATTAGCATCGAGCACCATGCCTGCTACAATCGGGAAAATCATACCTCCAATGGAACCGGAAAAACCACCGAGACCTGAAACGGAGGCCACTGCCTTCTTGGGGAAGGTGTCCGAAATCGTGGCGTAAAGACTCGCCGACCAAGCTTGGTGTGCCGACGCCGCAAAAGCAATTAAGGCCACGGCCTGCCACATGCCCAAGCCCCGTACGAAGAAAATCGGCAACGAACACAGGGCAAAAATGAGCATCGAGATCTTACGCACGGTAACGATGTTGGTGCCCCCATCGGCAAAACGTTTCACCAACCAACCCGCCAAAATGCTGACAACCGTTACAATCGAGTAGAGCACGACGATGGGCTGACTAAACATCCAGTTCAAGAAAGCGGCAGGGTTTAACAAACTAGGCATTACCCCCATGGCCTTTAAATCAAGATGCTGCTCTTTCTTAAAATAGTCGGGCAACCAAATTAAATAGAACCACCACACGGGATCGGTTAGAAATTTACAGACCATGTAAGCCCACGCTTGACGGGTGCGAAACAAACTCGTCCAGGAAACCTTTTCTTCTACCGCAGAAGTTTCATCGTCTTGAGCAGGGGGATTCCGGAACAGTGGCAGCCATAAAAAAATCCAGAGAATACCCGCCGCCCCCGCGACGACAAAGGTGGCGCGCCAACCCCAATTAGCCGCAATCGGAATCACAATAACTGGGGCGATAACATTGCCGATATTTGTACCCGAATTAAATAAGGCGTTGGCAAAAGCTCGCTCGGCCCGAGGGAACCATTGCGCCACGGTCTTAATCGCCGCCGGGAAATTACCGCCCTCACCCAAGCCCAAGAAGACCCGGGCCGACGCAAAGCCCATCACGGAACCAACGGCCGCGTGACCAGCGGCGGCCAAGGACCAGAAAAGAATCGAAACGGTGTAACCAATTTTCGTACCGAAACGATCGATGAACCAACCGAAGCCGAGTAAGCCTAGGGCATACGCAAATTGAAACGTCGAATTCACATAACCATACTGCGTATTGGTCCACCCAAGTTCTTTATCCAAGTAATCTGGCTTAATCAGTGAAAGGATGGATCGATCGATATAATTGATCGTCGTGGCGAAAAATAAGAGGGCTAAGATAATCCAGCGGTGCGACGACACGTTAGGCTTAGCGACAGGTTGATTCATAGAAAGGGGTGCTCCCACCAAAGAGTCCTTTTGAGCCAAGTCCACCCTGTATCTTGGCTCGTATCGCTTAAAATAAATCAGGGGTGTCGGACGACACCCCTGATTTTAGAAAGCAAAGATAAGCTTATTTGGCGGTCTTTTCCGCGTTTTCAATCTTCGTAATCGCATCGGCCAACTTGGGGTTAGCCTTTAAAATGGCTGCTTTCTCGGCGCTGAAAAGATTTTTGAGCGTGAGCTTTAAAGCATCAACGGCCGAGCTCTTGGTGCCAGCCGTGGCGTTTTCTGCCTTCGTTAAAGCGTCTTTGTAAGCCTGCGTTGCCTTGGTCACCGCAGCATCATTAGCGGCCGTGGTTAAAGCTTCCCGTAAATCATCCGCATCTTTACCGGTCACCACCATGTCGTAACGCGTGAATGGATCCGTAGGGAGAGGTTGATCAGTTGTGGTGGTGGTTTTCTTCGTCGAAGTGGTCGACTTGCTGGTCGTACTCGTCGAAGTGTTTTTAGCACTCAGCACGACGGACAAGGCGCAAAAACAAATAAGGATAAGTCGGGGTAACATACCTCGCTTTTACCTTTCACTCCTGCCCCATCAAGTCCTAATCCCCATTGCAAAAGAGCGATATATTTCATTAAATCGCCGAACTGTTTTACTGTCAGTCAGTTAGCGTCGCAAAATTTAGCCATCCTCCGAGGAAGTCCTATTGACTGATAGCCCACCTAAAGTCACTAATGAACGGGAATATACCCATAATGAAACCACGGATTCTTCTCACGACGACTTCATTTCAAGACACCCCGGGCGAACACCACCGCCTTTTGGCAGAAACGGGTTGGGAAGTGGTCACTGCTCGCGGCCCCCTCAATGAAGCGGACACCTTAGCGCTCATGGGCGAGTTTGATGGTTACATTTGTGGGGACGACATGATCACGGCATCAGTCATCGCCAAGGCACTGCCTCGCTTAAAAGTAGTCAGCAAGTATGGCATCGGGGTCGACAAGATCGACGTGAAGGCCCTCACGGCCCAAGGAATCCCCCTGCTCTTCACTCCAGGTGTGAATCACACCACGGTGGCTGAACACACCTTCTTGCTGCTCCTCGCACTGGAAAAGAATTTCTACTTCCACACCGATTCGACGCGTTCGGGTGGCTGGAAGCGTAAAACGGGGCACGAGTTGCTCGATAAGACGATTGGCATCATCGGCATGGGCCGCATCGGCAAAGAGGTCGCCATCCGCGCTCGTGCCTTTGGCATGAAGGTCGTGGGTTATGATTTATACTGGGACGAAGCGTTTGCGAACCAGTATCAAGTAACGCGTGCTAAGACCATGGATGAGGTCTTTGCCGTAGCCGATTACCTGTCGTTGCATACTAATTTAACGCCTGAAACCCGCGATTTAATCCGTGCTTCAACGATTGCGAAGATGAAGAAGGGCGTGCTCATTCTCAACTGTGCTCGTGGCGAAATCGTGCACACGGACGACATGGCTGCGGCCCTCAAATCCGGTCAAGTCGGCGGTTATGGTACGGACGTCTTGGACGAAGAACCTCCTCGTGCTGACCACCCGCTCACCAAGTTACCCAATTGTATTGTTACGCCTCACATCGGTTCGCGCACGGCGGAAAGCGTTCAGCGCCAAGCCATGGCTGCAGTGAAAAATCTAATCTTGGCGATGCACGGCGAAAAGCCACTCGCCCAAATCAATCCGGAAGTTCCTATCAAAAAAGTCATCTAATTCTTTCGCACCTACACCCATGTCCGAAACGTTCTATGTCGTCCCTCAGGCCGCTCACGAAGCGCTCGTGATCGCCGCTTATCGCCAACGTGGTTTTGGTGAAAAGGAATCGGCCCAAGCGGCCCAAATGGCCAGCATGGCCACGCACCACGGCATCCGGACCCACAATGCCCTCAAGGCTTTGCACTTGGATGAGTTATTTGGTTCCGGTGCCCCGGTCCCGGGTTGCAAACCCAATGCGGTCGTCCAAAAGAAGCCTTCGCGTTTCGCTGCGGCTGAAGTGTGGGATGCTCAACAAAAATTAGGTCAAGCCGTGGCCGTGGACGCGATTGAGCGTTGTATCCAATTAGCCGACCAATACGGCGTGGGCACGGTTTCGGTTGATAACGCCTTCCACTACCTCTGGGGCGGTGGCTACGTGATGGAAGCCGCAAAACGCGGTTACATCGCTTACACGAACTGCACGGCGACCCTTGCGGAAGTGGTCCCCTTCCAAGGTAAATTCCCGACGCTTGGCACCAACCCTCACTCTTGGGGCTTCCCGACGACTGAAGCGCTTGGTTACCCCATCGTCATCGATTGGGCCACATCCGTGATCGCCATGGGCCGCGTGCAAGTGCTCAAGCGCGAAGGTAAACCGCTACCTCCTGATGCCGCCGTGGATAAGGACGGTAAAATCACCCTCGATCCAAATCAAGCGGTGTCCTTACTACCGTTCGGTGCCCACAAGGGCTACGGTCTGTCTCTGATCAACGAAATCGTCGCGGGCTTTATCGGTGGCTCCTTGCCCACGATTCGCAGTCGCACCCACGTCCCAGGCGAAAAACAAGCCTGTGCGTTCTTCTTCCAAGTGATTCACCCTGAAGCCATCAGCTCGGGCGTCTTCGCCCAAGGTCGCACGCAATCGCAAAACGTGAAAGCGGTCTTAGCTGATGTGCTCGGTCACGGTAACGAAAATTGCATGCTCCCTGGCCAACTGGAAGCCAACTTCGCCCTCCGTAGCCGTAAAGCAGGCGGTTTGCTCTTCTCGGAAGCGGAAGTCAAAGCGTTCAACGAAATCGCTCAACACGTGGGCGTTAAACCATTCGACCTCTCGCAATTGCCCACCGGTTAATCCTTTCTCCAATCTCCTTTTATTCATCCTATGGCTCTGCAAATTAAATCCGCAAAGGAATGTGCCTTCGATCAAGTATCGTTAGGCGAAATCATGCTCCGTCTTGACCCCGGTGAAGGCCGGGTCCGCACGACGCGCCAATTTCAAGTTTGGGAAGGTGGCGGAGAATACAACGTCGCCCGTGGTCTGCGCAAATGCTTCGGCTTACGCACCTCGGTGTGCACCGCTTTCGTCGACAATGAAGTAGGTCGCTTACTCGAAGATTTCGTCATGCAAGGCGGCGTGAATACCGACTACATTCTTTGGCGTGAAGACGACGGGATTGGCCGCTCGGTACGCAATGGCTTGAATTTCACGGAGCGTGGTTTTGGTATTCGGGGTGCTGTCGGCGTCCCCGACCGCGGTAACACCGCCGCCAGCCAACTGAAGCCAGGCGATTTCGACTGGGATCATTTGTTCGGCAAACTCGGCGTGCGCTGGTTGCACACGGGTGGCATTTTTGCCGCACTCTCCGAATCCACCGCTCAAGTGACCATCGAAGCCGTCAAGGCGGCGAAGCGCCATGGCACGATTGTTTCCTATGACTTGAACTATCGTCCTTCGCTTTGGAAGAGCATTGGGGGCTTAAAGAAAGCTCAAGAAGTGAATCGCGAAATCGCGCGTTACGTCGATGTGATGATTGGTAACGAAGAGGATTTCACCGCTTCCTTAGGCTTCGAAGTCAAAGGGGCTGACCACAGTTTGTCTCACATCGAAACCCAAGCGTTCAAAGACATGATCGCCACGGCCGTGAAAGAATTCCCGAACTTCAAAGTTGCGGCTACGACCTTGCGTCGCGTGATCACCGCTACCAAGAACGACTGGAGTGCGATTTGCTGGCACGACGGTAAATTCTACGACAGCCGCAAGTACCCTGAATTAGAAATCCTCGACCGCGTGGGCGGCGGCGACAGCTTCGCCAGTGGTTTGGTCTTCGGCTTCTTGGAGCACAATGACGCCCAAAAGGCTGTTGAATATGGAGCGGCTCACGGGGCGTTAGCTTCGACGACTCCCGGAGATACCTCCATGGTAACCCGCAAGGAAGTTGAAAAACAAATCTCCGGCGGCGGGGCCCGCGTTGTTCGCTAATTTACGACCATGTCTTCCCTCTCCCTCTTTTCTCTTCAAGGCAAAGTCGCCGTTATCATCGGCGGCACAGGCGAACTGTGTGGTGCGATGGCCGAAGGTTTTGCCTCGGCCGGGGCCCACGTCATCTTGGTCGGACGCGATCCGGTGAAAGCCGAAACGCGCCTCGCCAAAATCAAGTCCCTCGGCGGTTCGGCTGAGTTCTTGCCTTGCGAAGCCACTCAAAAGGCTGAGCTCGTAAAACTGCGCGATGAAGTGCTCACCCGTCACGGCAAAGTCGACATCTTGGTCAACGGTGCAGGCGTTAACTCACCGACGCCCTTCCTCGAAATCGATGAAGCCCAATTAGACCGCATCCTCACGGTGAACGTCAAAGGTGTGGTCTTCGGTTGCCAAGTCTTCGGCGAAGCAATGGTCAAGGCAGGCAAAGGTTCGATTATCAACTTAGGCTCCGAATCAGCCATCCTCCCGCTTTCGCGCGTCTTCACCTACTCGGCCTCGAAAGCCGCGGTGCATAATCTATCCAAAAACCTCGCTCGTGAATGGGCAGCTAAAGGCGTCCGCGTGAACACCCTAGTTCCAGGCTTCTTCCCCGCCGAACAAAACCGCAAAGTGCTTACCCCGGAGCGCGTGGCGATGATTTTAGGTAAGACCCCGATGAATCGTTTTGGTGAAGCCAAAGAACTCATCGGTGCTTCCCTGCTCTTAGCCTCCGAAGCAGGCAGCTTCATCACCGGCGCCGAAATCGTCGTGGATGGTGGCTTTGCCGCGATGTCTATCTAACCCCTCGCTTTGACTCCAATGGCCTTCATGGACGACCATTTTATCCTCAGCACGGCAACGGCGCAGAAACTCTACCATGGTACGGCGAAAAGCCAGCCCATCGTCGACTACCACTGCCACCTGAGCCCCAAAGATATCGCCGAGAATCGCCGCTTCGAAGATTTAACCGCCATTTGGTTGGCGGGCGATCACTACAAGTGGCGCGCCATGCGAGCCAATGGAGTGAATGAAGACTACATCACGGGCAGTCGTTCCACGGCGCGCGAAAAATTCCAAGCGTGGGCTGAAACGGTGCCGCACACCCTCCGGAATCCGCTCTTCCACTGGACCCACCTTGAATTGCGTCGACACTTCGGCATTCAAGAAGTGCTAGATGGGAACAATGCCCAAAAAGTTTGGGACGAAGCAAATCGCCAACTCACGCACGGCGACCTGACCGCCCGTGGTATTCTAAAGATGATGAAAGTGGAAGTCGTTGGTACCACCGATGACCCCGCTGATAGTTTGGATTATCACCATGCCATTGCGAAAACCAATTTCGCCACCCGCATCGTGCCAACTTTCCGCCCCGATGCGTGCCTGAAGGTTCATCTCCCCGAACGCGTTAAAGCCTGGGCAACGCGACTCAGCCAACAAACCGGCCGGGGTGCCGATACCTTTGCAGGTCTGATGGATGGCTTGCAAAAGCGCCACGATGACTTTGCGGCCGCAGGTTGCCGAGCTTCGGACCATGGTCTGGACTACTTGCCTGACGCAACGTGCACCGAAGCCGAAGCCAAAGCCATCTGGGAAAACGCTATGGCCGGGCAAGCAGCCTCTGCCCATGAAACGGAGAAATTCATGGCGTTCATCATGCTCCACCTCGGCCGTCTCAACCACGCCAAAGGCTGGGCGACGCAATTACACCTCGGCCCCGTCCGCGACCCGAACCTTGGCTTACTCCAACGCCTCGGCTCGGATGCGGGTTGTGATACAATTGGCGACTTCCGCCAAGGCCCTGGTCTGATTCGCTGGTTTGGCACGCTCTCCAAAGAGCACGCGCTGGGGAAAACGATTATTTATAATATTAATCCAGCCGACACCGCCCTCTTCGCCTGTTTGCCAGGTTCGTTCCAAGACGGCATCACGCCAGGCAAAATTCAATACGGCTCGGGCTGGTGGTTCCTCGACCAAGAACGTGGGATGCGTGATCAAATGAATGCCCTCTCGGACTTGGGTCTCTTGAGTCGCTTCGTGGGCATGGTCACCGACTCCCGCTCCTTCCTTTCATACCCACGTCACGAATACTTCCGCCGCATCCTCTGTGACCTCATCGGCACCGACGTCGAAACGGGTCGAATTCCTGACTACCCACATTGGAATGAACGCTTAGTAGCGGACGTGTGCTACCAAAACGCACGCCAATACTTTGGGTTTAAAGTCTAAAGCTCATGAAAGTTCCTTTTTATTCCTACCTCGTTTGCGGGCTGTTTTTATTGGGTTGCTCGAGTTCCAGTCCCAGCAAGCCAGCTAAAAACGACCTCTACATCGAACGCCATATCATCACCACGCTTGCAGGCCGTGATTTGAGCGGTAAGACCTTTACCCTCGAAAACGCCGAATCGATTTTAAATAACAGTTCGGAGTACCGTGAGTATGCGAAACAAATCAGTTCTTTCCTGGTAGCGGCCGGGATGCGTGAAATCGAGAAATCTCGGACAGCACGTCCTGACTTCGAAGCTGTTTATAAATACGCCGATTCAATCTCCAACAGTAACGTCAGAGCTAAAGCCCCCTCGTCGCGCTCTCGTAAGTTTTTCGGATTCGGTTCGAACTCCGACAATAACAGTAATACCAACACGAACCACCAGGCAGATAATGGCGTCGTTTATCATAGCGAATTAGAATTAAAACTCTACCAACCCCTCCCCTTAAGTGAGAGCCAAGATAGTTTATCTGCCACCTTAGCAGCGGAAAAACGCAAAGTGCTCTACGAATCCGTAAGTTTTGGAAGCAGCAATGACTCCAATCAACGGCACGTCATCCCCGAACTCATTAAATTTCAACTCGGCAATTTCCCCGGCAGTCTCGGCGAAACTTCACGAACGACCGTACAGTTAAACAACGGCAACTAAGTGCGATCGGTGCGGTAGTGACGTTGGACGCGTTGGGTTAAACTGCACAACGCCTCCCATGGGATACAATCTGACCACGCACAAAATTCTGGTACCGTGATTTGATCATTTCCTTGTCGACCGAGGATGGTAGCCAATTCCCCAACCTCA